>NFZD01011613.1_pt1 | contig 43066 bp, 33 predicted proteins | sample 1095381 | NCBI WGS metagenome assembly NFZD01 (sample SAMN03609891, study PRJNA323583) | gut metagenome | isolation source: feces | host: Rattus norvegicus | place: Denmark: Riget | collected 2013 | reverse complement strand
TCTGTCATGAAGCAAGGAATGCAAACCATAACTCAAGAAGAGCCTAAAAAACCTAGCATTAGAGTGTATCTCGACTGTTCATCTTCATTTAGAAAAGAAGACATAGAAAAAGAAGAGAATTTCATGCAAAGCATCGCAAGATTCGAAAAAGACGGCGACATTGAAAAGACAGTGATCAAATATTTCGCGACTGATCTATGAGATGATTATCAAACAGCTAGAGATCAAGATGGAACGAGCGCTTGAGATGAAATCATCGAAGACATCAAAAAATATAAGCCATCTAACGTCGTTATCGTGACAGATCATGATATGTACTCACAAGGCGGACAGTATGGAACAGCAGAGATCGATGGAATAGCTTGGTTCATTTGAAAAAAATATGCTGCACAATCATTGATTAATGATATCAAATGCAAGAAAACAATTCAATATAATTTAATATAATTAATAATAACAAAAACAAGAAGCTAGATAATATCAATCTAGCTTTTTATTTGCTAAATTATATGATAGTTAACTGAAAAGGAGACTTAGCATGAAAATTGAAGAAAAGAAAAAGAAAAATAAGCATTGCTCATCAATTACTTACACTACTGGAGATCCTGCGTTCAATATAAAAATGTTCAACAAGCATTTTGGAACTGATCGCGGGTATTTTAGCGGGACTATTAAGCCAGAAGCTGCGACTCAAGCTGACACTTTTTTAGCAGCTAGCCCAGACGGAGCAAACAGCGTTTCTTTAGGCGGCGGAGAATCTTCTGGAGCCGGTGACGCTGGAGCAGCTAGCGGAGGCGAAGGCGGAGGAGCTTTAGAAGAAGCAAAAAGATATGTTAGACGCTATTATGCTAGACCAATGAACAAATTCGCTAGCAACAAAGCTGAGATCATTAGAATCTTGATTGACGCTGACAAAAAAGGGCAAAACTGCTCTATCTATACGTTAAATAATTTATATGATAACAATGACGTCACTAAGCTAACTCCAAAAGACATCATTTATTATTATGACGACGGCATTCTTTATGATAAGAATCATGTTAAAATAATGGACTATGATTTGATGGTCAAGCACGAAGAAGAACGCGACAACATGGACGTTGATAAAGTGTCAAACGGAAAATTCATCGACAATTACAGCGATAGAATCACTGAATTGACTGGTGAAGACAAAGAAGACGAAGTAAGACATAGAAAATCTGGCGAAAAAGACCTAGTCATGGAAGATGTCATCGACGAAGAAAAGATCTATGCAGCTAATAAGATTAATAAAGAAGTTGAAGTGCCAATGTCTACGAAGATAATCGCGCAAAATGAAGTTGAAAAATTCATAGCTAATTTAGAGCCAGAAGAAGAATTCACTGTCGGATACATCAATCCTATGTTCTTCTATTCTCAGCTTGTCGATGAATTTACGCTAGTCAAATGCACAGAGCTAATTGGAACTACTGGCGTCGACTACATTGAAGCAGACGCTGATGTAAATAATAGAGACAGAAGAATAGAAATATCAAAAGAAGCAGAAAAGAAGCACGCTGACGGAACAGCTGTGAACTTAGCTAGACAGCCTGGCGCTAGAGAATACAGAGACGCTTCTGCAGATTACGAAGTCGCTAATAAACTAGTCAAGCAGCACAGAGACGACGAAACTGTGAAGCAACATAGCAATCTAAGCACGATCTTATTCTATCCAACTATCGGCCAAAAGCCAACTGTTCACTATATGCTTAACTTACATGATGAAGACGACTATTTTGAGATTAACAGAGAAGACATAATCGACACTATCATTCCTATCGCTGAGAAGCTCACTGCTAAAAAGAGATGGAGCTTAGACGATTTAAGAGCTAAGATCACGAAAGAGCTCGCTTCAGATGAAGCAACTATCTCTACAGTCGAATTCTCTGGAGAAGATAAATATGAGACAAGATCAAGAATCTCTTCTGGCCCTCAAAACCTCTCAAACACAGTGACTAAAAAACCAGTAAGAGCTCTATACACAAATCAAATATATTATCTTTCAAATAAAGACAAGACATTAGGAGCGCCTTTAACAGAATCTATAAATAAAAATATTAAAAAAGAAGAAAAGTGCCTAGAAGAGGCTTTCGAGTGCACTTTCGATGATTATGACGCTTATGGCAGAAAGCTAGTTGAAGGAAAGACTGTTGACGACATATGCTGCATTTGCGGAGAGAAGATCGATGGTTATGGAAACAATCCTGAGCCATATATGTCAGCAGAAAACGGAGAGCGCTGCTGCGACGAGTGCAACATTAGATTTGTGATTCCAGCGAGACTCGCTCAGCTTGACAATGACGAGGAAGAATAATATGACTCATTTTACAGATGCTTTGATTGAAGAATTAGAATTGAACGAAAATCTCACTCCTCTAGAAAAGATGCAAGCTTTAAACAGAGGAGAATCTAGAAACGTTAAAGCGATGGGCGACGAAAAGCTTCGCATTAATCAGAAGATATGCCTAGATCACGATCTTCTATATGCGCTTAATATAATTGAAGCAAGAATGCTCGAAAAAGGGCTGATAAAGATCATGACTGCTGAGAAAAATATAGCATTTAATGAAAATACGTATGTCAATCATGTTGCAGATGGCGTAAATCACATAATGCCACTTCTAGTGCAAGATGGCATCACGATTGACGAAATCATTAGGCAGCTCTCTAATAAATATGATTCCATCAGACAGATTAGATATGCAATATTCTGTTTCTTTATCTTGGCGTTAACAGATTCTAAATTAGACGGAAAAAAGCTAATTGATTATTTAATCAAATCATTTGACTTGCAAAAATTAGAAATTAGCTCATTGATTGATTCTTTAGTGAACAACGATAGCTTTATCGACGAGTTGCTAGAAGAAATCAAAGAATTCTACGATTCAAAATCAGCTAATCTAGAAGAAAACATCGAAAAGCATGATAAGCTGAATTCAGTGTTGTTTGATGAAGACAAGCATTTGTTTCCAGACGTTCGTGAAGCATTACTAAGAATCGCGAAAGAATTTATCAGCGGAGTTGAAGAAGACGACGTAGCAATCAACGTAGCAGACATAAAACTAGTTGGCTCAAACTGCTCTTACAATTACAATCAAGATTCTGACATTGATTTGCACATAGTCGCAGAAACAAAATCGTTGAATGATCCAAATGATCTATATCCTGTAGTCTATAATCTATACAAGTCTGCTTGAAACAACAAATACGAGCCAACGATCAAAGGGATTCCCGTAGAATTGTACGTTGAAACTGAGGCGAGCGAAGAAATTAGAGAGCACATTTCTAAAAATCCGCTAGTGAGCAACGGCATTTACTCAGTCCTAAACGACAAATGAATCAAAGAACCTGAATTAATCGATATTCCAGAAGTAGATCAAGAAGAAATTGAAAAAGCATTAGCGCCATGATTGGTGAGAGTCAATGACATCATGAAAAATCCTTCTGTAGATAAGATCGACGATTTCATGAATGAGCTATTCAAAGCAAGACAAGAATCGATCACAATAGAAGGTGAATACAACCCAACGAATCATGCGTTCAAGTCTCTAAGAGCGGCTGGTCATCTAGATGAAATCAGAGAGCTAAAACGTGAGCTAAAAGAAAAAGAGATGAGCTTAGACGAAGAGTTGCACGCAAATGGATATTTGACAGATAAAGAGCTTCAAGAATGTAGAGCGCAACTGCAAAGAGTTGTCTTATATCAGCCAATCATTCAAAGAAACGGGTTATTCAGCATATATCAAGTGCCTGAAAGCGATGTTCACTCTATAGAGCATAGATTAAGAAGTCTTGATTGCGTAGACTGAGTCAATAGCACGCCTGGAGCATATGATTTCGGTCACTTCACTGCTGGAGGAATACCTTCTAGAAAGTACACTATTAACGGAAAAGTTAAAGTAGACTAATATAATAACTAATATAATGATGTAAAGAGGCTTAGTGCCTCTTTGTTTTTTCTATCTTTATTTGCTAAATTATATGACTAGTGAGGTGCACGAAGTATGAAGATAGAATATTACGCTGAGAAAAATACAAATACTACACACTCAATAGTGTCATACAATGGCGTTAGAACAAGACTTAGAAGTGAAGTTTTGATAATCAAAGACAATAAAATTCTATTAAGCAACGAATTTGATGACATGCTGTCTATTCCTGGAGGCGGAATTGAGAAAAATGAGACTCCTGTTTTTGCTGCGAAAAGAGAAGCGCAAGAAGAAGTGCGCATAAACGTCAAGAATATAAAGCAAACAAGACGCGGATATTTGACTACTGAAAACGTTTTGAACGATTGAATGATTGAAAATGTTCCAGAAGATAAGCAATGAAAGCAATATTACACTTATTTGTGCATCGGCGAATATAATAATGAATTCACTGGGAAAGTCGACAAAGTAGACCAAGATAAGAAAATGCTAGAAAACGCTAGCTGGTTCGACATCTCTAAAGCTGTCTATTTTCCAACATTCAGAAATGAATGAAGACAAGCGCTAGAAGACGCTGGATATCTGCAAAAGACTGGCGAAGATGAAAGAATCAAGGACGTCATAGATCAAATAAAAGACATAAAATATGGCTTCTTTTCTAAGATTGACGGAAAAAGAATAGACGATAGAGAGTGAATTCACAATTGCTCAGATCTTGATAAATATTATAAAGTAGAAAAAGATCCAATCAAGACTATTTCTAATAAGCTTGGAATTTGCCAAGATCAAGCGATAGCTATAAAATATCTAATGAATAAGCTTCATCCAGAAGACGAAGTTAAGCTATGAGCGCTGAGAAAGAATCCAAAAGGGCATTGCGTAGTGACTTATTGCCATGATGGGAAATGATATTATTTAGAAAACGCTTGAAACAAAGAAATGGGATTGCATGGCCCATACAAGTCAGAAGAAAGCGTGAAAAACTGGCTGAAGAAAGCATATTATTATCATCATAAAGATGACACTCCAAAAGATAGCGAAGTCACGATAGAGCCATACGTGATGAATTTAGAAGAATCATATTTATATGAAGAATCAAATACTATTAGCCTTCGCGAAGACACTAGAAACACGTTAGTGAACAAGTCTAAAAACGTAGATGGCTACAAAAACACTAAATTTGGGAAAAACAGATGAGAAAGAAAAAGACTTTCTAAAGTAGCGAACAAAGTAAAGATGTTCAATGATCTTGACATGAATATGTTCGTGAAACAAGACACTTTGCTAGTGAATGTTCCTGTTCATGGAGAGACGAATGAGTATACTGTCACTCTCAAAATGGAAGGCGTGATGACAGAGATTCAAAAGAGCGTCAAAGGAAACAACAACAAATTCGAATATAAGAACGTCGTTCAAGCGCTCGTGAAAGTGTTCAATTCAGCAGACATCAAAATAAAGTGCACTTGCGATGATTTCAAATATAATTACGCGCACAACTTGATCGTCAACAACAGCTCTGTCGACGACACGAGCAAAGATCCAGGGCCTGGTCATACTGGAAAAGTAATGCAAATGAAAGGCCAAGGATGCAAGCACATTCTGTTAGTGCTATCAAATCAAGATTGAATCATGAAGTTAGCTAGCACAGTGTCAAACTACATCAAATTCTTAGCAGCTAACAAAAAAGATCTGTTCATGAAAGTAATTTTCCCTAAATTATACGGCGTAGACAAAGACAAAGCGATTGAGAACAATCTGATTCAAGACGAAGAGACGCTTGAAACTTCGAAAGACATCGTTGACACTATCAATAAGTGAGCGGTAGAAAAAGGACGATTCAAAAAAGGATCTAACAAAAATACTGCAATTAAAGACATTGATCTTGAAAAAGAAAAGAATTCTACGACTAAAAAAGATGAGAAAGAAGAGGAGAAATAATCCTCTCTTTTTTTATTTATTAAATTTATTTGCTAAATTATACATAAATGCGGGTAGCAAGAGAGTAATTAACTCTTGAGATAATGTTACCTTAATTAACAAGCCGCACTTTACGACACAAAATTCAATTAAGGAGAGTTTGCATGGAAGAGAAAATTGGAGTTGAACAAGCGATGCCTGACAACGAACTAAATAGCGTTAATTCAGATTTTTTTAAAAACTTATCAGATGAAGAAAAGAAGCTTGCTTTAGAGATCTTAAAGCAATATGCTGCAGAAGGTCAATCTGATCTTTTTGAAGATCTCAAATACGCTGATTTTGAAGAGATCCCAGTCGACATCAGTACTTTCATGCACGATCCTCGTTATCTTGGAAAAGCACTATATGACCAAGAAGGAAGATTCACAGTCTTCCCATACTGAGAGAAAACATTGGAAGACATCTTTCCTGACAATATCTCAACTAAATACAATAATATCGTATTCACTGGCGCTATCGGTTTGGGTAAATCTACGATCGCTGTCATTTGCCTTTTATATTTATTGTATAGATTGCTTTGCTTAAAGAATCCTTACACATATTACGGCATGCAAGAGATCGACAAGATCACAATTTCTTTGATGAACATCACATTAGACAACGCTAAAGGCGTCGCTCTTGACAAAATGAATCAAATGATATTGTCTAGCGAATGATTCATGTCTCATGGAGAAATGGCTGGCAGCACTAATTTAGTATTCCACCCAGAAAAGCACATTGAAGTGATCGTAGCGTCAAGCAACAATCAGATCATCGGTCGTGCTCTATTCGCAAACTTCACTGACGAATGCGTAGATGGAGAAACTGTTATTAAGACAGCTGACGGAGACAAGAAAATAAAAGACTTAGTAGGCAAAGAGTTCAAAGTATATTCTATTGACGAATTTGGAAAAGAAATACTAAGCGATGTTTGCACTGCAAAGCCAACTAAAGTGACGAATGAAGAATACGAAATCGAATTAGAAGATGATTCAATCATAAAGTGCACTGGAAATCACTTATTCATGCTAAAAAATGGAACATATAAGAGAGCAGATGAATTGACTAAAGATGATGAACTATTCGATACGCAAGACACTTATGAAAATTTCATTAAAATAAATTCAATTAAATCAATTAAAAAAGTCATCTTATCTGAAGAAAAGCAATACTACGACATAATCAACGCAGCGCCATATCACAATTTCTTGATTAAGTCAAATTCTGGATATGTTTGCACGCATAATTGCAACTTCTCATTGATGAACAATCCAGAAAAACAAAAGAAGAAAATGCTTAAGCTCATCACTCAAATTGACGCTCGTATGAAATCAAGATTCATGCGTGGAACATATTTGCCTACATTGAACATTTTAGCATCATCAAAAGACACTGAGCAATCATTCCTTGAAGAATACATAGAAATCACTAGAAAAGCTAAGGACACATCGACTCTCGTAGTTGACGAACCTCAATGGGTCGTTGATGAAAGAAAAGATTCTCCAGAAAAATTCTGAGTTGGCATTGGAAACAAATTCTTAGCGAATGAATTGCTTCCATTAGACGCCACAGAGTCTGAAATAGACGAATTTAGAAAAAAAGGATATGAGATATGACAAGTTCCTATGGGATATCTAAGCACGTTCCAAAAGAACTTAGACGAAGCTATATGCTCTATTATTGGCATCGCAACAGCATCGTCATTGAAATATATCTCTGGCATAAAGATAAATCAAACAAAAACTGACACTTACTTAAATCCATTCGTCAAAGACGTAATTGAAGTTGGCAACAATCCAGATGATCATCTTCAGTACGCAAATTTCTTTGATATGACGAGAGTCAGCGAAAATGACATCAGCAAGCCGCTATTCATTCATCTAGATATGTCTATGTCAGGAGACAAGACTGGTATTGCGGGCGTTTGAATCACTGGCAGAGAAAAGAACATAAAAGCATTGCCAATGAATGAAGGAAATACTGCTGCATCTGATGATAACGTAGACGCAGACTTCGCGAATGATCTGCATTATAAGCTTGCGTTCTCTGTGTCAGTCAAAGCGCCTAAAGGAGCTCAAGTGTCATTCGCCAAAAACAGAAACTTCATTAGATGATTGAGAGATCAAGGATTTGCGATCAAATGCGTTTCTTCCGATACTTTCCAAAGCGCAAACATTCAACAAGATTTGAAGTCAGACGGATTCAAGACAGAGATCGTATCAGTTGATAGAGTCGCGAAAGACGCAAATGGAAAGCCAGTGTGCTTGCCTTATCATTACTTGAAGTCATCTATTTATGAAAGACGATTAGTGATGTATCAAAAATGCGATTTGCTGACTGATGAATTGATTGGCTTAGAGAGAAAATCTGACGGCCACGTTGACCACACTAAGCAAGGCATTGACTCTAAGGATCAAGCAGATGCTGTCTGCGGCGCATTATGAGACGCTAGCAAATTCTCAGAAGAATATTCATACAGCTACGGCGACGATCTTGACGCGACAATTGAAGCGAACAACGCAGCTGGAGAGCTTGATCTTAAGCATCAATTAATTCAAGACTTTCAAAATGAAATGCTAAAAATTAGGCACGAGCAGCAAAATTATTATGAAATGCAGCGAAAAGATGATTATGAATATTTCGCTGACCTTAGAGACGGAATAATCGTGATATAGAAAATATAGAAATTAAATAATATTGTATATTATTACAAGATAGGAGAACAATATGGCAGAAAAAGCAAAGAACAAAAATCCGCTAGTTGGCTCGCAAGCAAAAGCAACGACGTTGGATAAGTCATTGAAGATCGACATTGACACTAGCAAAGTGTTAGTTGACAATATTATCCAAGCAGGGTTGAGTGGAGGTCTTAACGTTGGAACGATCGAAGACTTTACATCTATCTCAAACTCAAGAGATAGCATATATCAATTGATCGACACGATGATGGAAGATTCTGCAGTCTCAGCGATCGTCAAAACATACACTGAAGAAGCGTGCAAACCAGCAGACAATGGTCATATCGTTTGATGTGAATCAGATGATACAAAGGTAAGCAAATTCGTCAATTATTTATTGAACGTCGCTAACGTAGACAAGAAAATCTATGGCTGGACAAACTGCTTAATCAAATACGGAGATTGCTATCTAAAGCTATTTAGAGAGTCTGATTACAAAGATCTAATATTCAAACCAAAAATCGTAGACGCAGTAGCAGAGACTCACACTAGACTAACAGAAGAAAAGTTGAATGAAGACGTCAATTTGAACGTTCATAAGATTGGAGATAGATATAGCTATTACATTGAGATGGTTCCAAATCCTGGCACAATGTTTGAATTGACTAAGTTCGGCAAGACATATGGCTTCGTAGAAACTCCAGACCAAAAGAATAGCTTAAGCTACTTAAATAATTACTTTGGCGGATCGCCTACTGCGAATGGGTCAGTCGCTGCAAATCCCGCGATGTATAGAATGAAGTCAAATGACGTCAACATCTATCAAGCAGACGATTATGTTCACGCGTATTTAGAAGACAACGTCACTAGATATCCTGAGACTGTAGACTTGTTCGTAGAAGAAGCTGATTACAAATCTAACACTAACGGTCAAAGCTATCAAGTTAGACGCGGCCAATCATTGTTATATGATAAATACAAAGTCTGAAGACAGAAGACATTGTTAGAGAATGCTATTCTACTAAATAGAATCACTCGCTCTAGCGTAGTCAGAAACATTCAAGTAGAAGTCGGCGACATGCCAAAATCAAAAGTCCAGTCTACGCTAAGACACATCAAAGAGCTATTTGAGCAAAAATCGTCAATCAATTCTGGAAGCTCGATGTCTGAATATACGAATCCAGGGCCAATTGAGAACAATATTTACACAGCGACGCACGATGGCAAAGGAGCTATCACAGTTACTGCAGTCGGCGGCGACGTAGACGTAAAGAACATAGCAGACTTAGACAAATGAGTCAATAAATTCTATGGCGCATTCGGCATTCCTAAGCAATATTTCAGCGAGACTGATGAAGGCGGCGGCTTCAATGGCGGAACTGCGTTGTCAATCACTTCAAGCGTTTTCGCTACGAAAGTCAGACAAATTCAAAACGCGATGATTCAAGCAATCACAGACGCTATCAATCTATTCTTAATCAACAGAGGCGTAAATAGCTATCTAAATAGATTCACTATCAAGATGAATGCTCCGCTAACTCAAGAAGAAATTTCTTATAGAGAAAATCTAAGCAGCAGAATCACTGCTATAAGCAACATGCAATCATTGTTCGGCGTAGTTGAAGACAAAGAAAGACAGCTTGAGATTCTTAAGTGTTTAGTCTCTACGTTGAATTATGGCGACAATCTAAATCAAATCATCGATGAAGAAATAAAAGCCGTCAGAGCAGCAGCGAAAGAAGAAGCTAAGAAAGCAGAGGCTGAAAAAAAGCTAGAGCAAGAAGAGGCGGCTGAAGAAGCAGCTGAATCAACTAATGAAGAAACGAATGAAGAACCTTCTAGCGCAGAAACGAGCGAAGAGCTTCCTCCAATCGATTTGACAGAAGACATGTCGCTAAATAACATGATTGAATCATCATTGATGACTGAAGATCTTCCTACGCCAAATGAGTTAAATGAAAAAATTGATTTCTCAGAGAACAAATAATTCTAATTAGAAAGGAAATACATCACATGATTACTAAGAATGAGTGCATCTCTATGCTAATGAATCTAGAGAAAGCTGGATTAAAAGTAGACGATCAGATCAGAAAAGTGTTGACTTCGAAAACTATCCCATTAGAGACTCTTCAATTCATAAACACCAATCAAGGCCTTGAAGCAGTCAAATTCTATGAGATGATCAGAAGAAATCACAATCAAAAGAAGTCAAAGCTGTACACAAACATATTGTCTGGCAGTCATTCAGAAGAAGACTTAGTCACGACATTGACGTCTTTTCTTCAACAAATAGCATTATACAGCAGAAAGCTAAAAGACACTGAAAAGATATTGTTCTTGAAAGAAATTAGAGCAGAAGAAGTGTCAAGAGTTCTGCATCAATATTTCAAAGATGGAAACTATGAGACATGCAACAGCTTAATAAATGCTATCAAATGCGATCTGCTTGTTCTTGAAGGCGTCTCTGGAAGAAGAGAGTTCAAATAAGACATAAATAAAGTATAGACATCCAATCACAAAAAGCGCAAATTTTTGCGCTTTTTTATTTGTTAAAAATATTTATTGCTAAATTAAATGATTGATCGATAGGAATTAATTATTACAATATCTATATATTGAAACAATAATTATTACGAAGAGGAGAGCGACGTAAATGGTAAATATAAAAGAAATGTTAAAAATGCAACTATTGACAGATGAAGAAAAAGCTTCTAGACATATTTTAGGTAGATTGTATGGGCCTATTGCTACATCAAAAGAATCTACGAGAAACGGAAGAAAATATAATGCAGAGCTTTGGAATAAAGCCACTACAGACGATATTTTCAAAGAAAAGGTCGCTACTAAGTCTCTATTCCTTGAATTAGGACATCCACTAGACGGAAGAGAAGAGACTGACATGGAGAAAGTCTGCGCGTGCATTCCAGAAATGCCAAAGATCATTGACGGCGATTTGTATGCGTATGTAGACATCTTAGACACAAAAAACGGTAGATTGCTAAAAACTCTTTGCGATTATGGCTTCGTTCCAGGAATTTCATCTAGAGGTTCTGGAGACGTAGACATCAATGATGAAGTCGATCCAGAAACATTCTATCTTGAAACATTTGACATCGTTGCGTTGCCAGCAGTCAAAAAAGCAAGATTGACTATGTGCGAACAATTAGATGAAAAATCAATGAAACTGAAGAAAGCATTGACAGAGTCATTGAATGCTGCGAGCGCTGAAGATAGAGAAATAATGAAAGAAGCATTGAACAACTTGAATATTAATATTACTGAAGAATTGAATTTAGATGATATTCCAGAACGTCCAAAATATATAGATGAGCTAGAAGTATCTGCTAAATTAACAGAGGCAGCTGAAGAAGCTGAAGACGAAGAAGTCGAAGAAACTCCAGTTGAAGAAGCTGAAGAAACTCCAGAAGAGTCTGAAGATGCTGAAAAAGAAGCTGCTGAAGAAGAATCAAATGAATCAGAAATGCCTACAATCAAAGATTTCGTAGGACAATTCAGCGAATTTGATGAAAATCTACCAATTGAGTTTAAGCCAATCTCAATTGAAGGAAAAGAGTATGTCGTCAATGAATTCTCACTAGACGATAGCGAAGAAGGAAAATTGGTTATTGAAATTGGTTATGATTCAGAAATGAATGATAATATAGAGAACGCTGAGGGAGAAGAAGCTCCTGTAGACGAAGCAACTGAAGAAGAAGCTGTAGAAGAACCTGAAGAAGTCAATGATGTTGAATCAGATGAATTAGTCGAAAGCTTAAAAGAAGTGATTCGTCAAAAAGAAGAACTTGAAAAAGAAGTAAGAGTCTTAACTAATGAAAAGACAGTCCGTGATGCAGAAGTTGAGAAATTAAAAGAAGACATTAACACTTACAGAATCTCTTTGAAGAAAGTTTATGGAGTAGCTAAAACCGCAAACAGCCTATCAGAAAAAGTCAAATCCTTAACTGAGGAATTAGACAGCAAAAACAAACAATTGAAATCATTAAAAGAAAGCAATTCTAAAGCGCTTAACGAAAGCATCACTAGAAATTCAAACGAAGTTAAGTCACTGAAGGAAAGCTTATTCATTAAAGAAAAAGAAGTTGAAGAAGTAAGCAAACAAATGACTGCTTACAAATCAAAACTAACTGAGAGCGTCAAACTCGCTAAAGCAAGCGAAGAAAGATGCAATAAGCTATTAGAAGCTTATATCTCATTTAGAGCTGAGATGTTAGGAGTTAGAGTTGCTGAAATCAAAAACAGACTCGACGAAAACTGCTCAATTGAGCAAATCGAAAAAGTCTGTGATAAAATACTAACAGAGAGTGTTGGTAGTCCAGCGTACTTCAACGAAAAAACAAAAGTTGTTATTAACAAAACAGTCGATCCAAAATCTAAAGATGAATGAGACTGGGACGGATTATACGACTTAGCTGGATTAAAATAATAGTTTAATATAGGAGAAAAACATGAGAACAAATTTACTTGAAACATATTCAAGACAATTAAATGTTGCTGAAGCTTATGTTGCAAAGAATTTTTCTGGCAGAGAAGTTTCAAACAACACAAAATTAGCTACTGCTGTTTTGCTTGACAACACAAACAGATTCATCAATAGCAGATTAGAAGAATCAGTAGCTACTAGCCACGCTGACTTAGGCGTTTGGAAAAAATTCTGCTTAAATTTAACTAACATCGCAGTTCCATCATTGATAGCTAACGATTTAGTCATCGTTCACCCAATGACATCTATCTCTGGTTCAGTTGCATATTTAGAGTATGTTGCTACTACAGATAAGAATGGTATGATGGGTGAAGTCCTAAACGGTGCTTTCGGTTTAGGAAAAATGAGCGACAATAGAGTTGCTTACACTTCACAAATCATCGTTGAATCTGTTGGCGAAGAAGAAGAAGAACCAACTCTTACCGCAGTCGCTGGCGGAATCAAACATGATGTTGACGGCGCAATTGTTGCACACACATTCAAATTCACAGGCGTAGATAAAGAGCCAAAATTCACTGACACCTTCTCAGAAGGTAAAGCTGATGGTTATGATAAAGTAGCTTACGTTTCTCAAGAATTCCAAATGGAACAAGTTCCATCAAAAGACATTCCATCAATTGGTCCAAAAATGAGAAGAATTCCTCTTGTCGCTGAACCAAGACGTATTGCTGTTAAGTATGATCAAATCACAGCTTTCGAAGCTAAGACTGATTATGGCTTCTCACTTGACAAACAAATCGCTGAGCAAGCATGCGGCGAATTAGCATATGAAATCGACACTGAAATCGTTGATATGCTATACGAAGGCGCTAAAGCAAACAAATTATTAGGTAACTGGAACAAGAGACAACCAATCGGCGTTTCTAAATTCGATCACTTCGCTGGTTTCTTAGAAGTCATCGAAGAAGCTAAATCAGCTATCTACAAAGCAACTGGAAAATATCATCCAAATTACATGGTAGTTGCAGCTAACTGTATGCAAGTTATCAGATTCGTCCCAGGCTTCACTCCAGTTAAGAACGCTAAGATGAACGGACCTTACAAAGTCGGTGAATTAGATGGATTGAATGTTTACGTTTCTCCAAGACTTGGTGATTGGGAATTCTTCTTCGGTCTAAACGGAAATGATATGATGTCATCAGCTGGTGTTTATGCTCCATATATGGCAATCGTCCCAACACAATTACTTGGCACACCAGATGGTGGCTTAGCACAAGGCTTCTCAACTTACTATGCAAAAGCTCTTCTAAACAAGAACTTATTAGTTGCTGGTAAGATCGTTGACGAAGCTTACTAGTCTTTAGACTAACTAGTAGAATAAATTAGAGGTTTTCTTCGTAAAGCCTCTTTTTTTATTACTAAAATAATTGTATAATATAATGTTGATGGCTAGAGTATAAAATGAAAACAAAAATAAATATAAATGAAGAAACATTAATAAAATTGTACTTAACAGATAATAAAACTGTTGGTGAAGTAGCAGAAGAATTAAATGTAAGTTCGGCGACAGTCAATAGATTTTTAAAAAAATTTAACATTAAAAAATCTGAAGAACTAAGACGCCAAGCAATTTCACACACAAAGCGATCAAAGTCTGAAGAAGAAAAATTAGAATATCGTCAGCATATCAGCAAAGCTAGAAAAGGAAAAGGCAAAGGTCAAATTCCTTGGAACAAAGGCAAGCATGTTGGAAATTGCTGGCTAGGAAAGCGTCATTCAGAAGAAACAAAGAAAAAAATATCTGAAACTAAACAAAATAAGTCAACTGAAAAAAAAGCAGAAATAGAAAGAAAACGACGTTTAAGTAGATCTTATGGAAATCCTTGAAATAAAGGAATCAAAACAGGCGCTTGGACAGACGAACAAAAAGCAACTATTTTAGCTAAGCAATATGAAACAAAAAAGAGAAACAAGTCTTTCAACTCTTCAAGCACTGAAGATATTTATTATGATCAGCTTGTTGAAAAATATGGAAAAGATGACGTTATAAGACAATATAGCGATGAGAGATATCAATTTGCCTGTGATTTTTATATTAAATCGTTAGACTTGTTCATAGAATTAAATCTACATTGGTCACATGGCGGACATTTATTCGACAAAACAAACAGCGAAGATATGATTAAATTAAATCGCTGGCAAGAGAAAGCTGCAACATCTGATTATTATAAGAATGCGATTCAAACATGGACAGTCAGAGATGTCGCTAAACATGAAAACGCTCTAAAAAATAATTTAAACTATATAGTATATTATGACGAATCTGAGCTATCAGTATAAAATATTGTATAATATACTAGATTAACTCAAGGATTTAGTTAAAATGATTAGCTAAATTAAATAGGTGACGTAGATGACTTACGAAGAACAGCAAAAAATAGAAAAACTAAATAAAAAAATCATTAATAATGTCATTAATAATGTAAAAGCAGCAGATTTTATAAACTACTACGTGAATCACAATCAAGAAGAGACATGCGAGCGTTTTGGAATTAGAAACAATAAGCAGCTCATAAAAATTCTAAAAATCTTTGATTATGATTTTTCTACGAAAAAACCATCAAAATTCAAGGGCAAAAAATCTCCTAGAAGTCATGAAAGCTATGTGACTGGAGGGTTGAAGTCAGCAGAAACTCAGAGAAACAATTGGAAAAACAAAACTGAAGAAGAATTAAAAGAATATTCTAAGATGCAAAAAATCGCGCACTCTACTGATGAATTCAAAAATAAAATCAAACTGGCGAATAAAAATTATTATGAAAGTCTATCTGAAGAAGAAAGACAGACTATAAGAATGAATAGACAGCTAGCAAACAAAGCGACGTGGAAAATCTCTGGAAAAGAAATTCTACAAATGACTAATTTAGAATACTTAAATCTAGTGATGAGCACTGACTTTCCGCTAGATCATTATGACAGCGAATATTTGACAAAGCAATTCAATATTTTAAAACATAAAGAGCAGAAACCACTTAGCAACACTGGAATATCATTAATAAAGCATTATCATTCATCTATTTGGAGATGCAATATAAAAAATCATTTGGCGCCAATAGATGCTTGGAATGAACCAGAAATAATGCTAAAAGTGATAGATAACAGAATGAGATATTTAAAGACAGACGTGCTTTCAGCTTATAATATTAGAGCTGGGTTGTCAATATCTAAGATAGCGCCAAAAGTTTCTATTTTTAGACCAGCTATGGCAAAATATCTAATCAACAAATATTTAAATGAGTTCGAAGTCATTTTTGATCCATGCTGCGGCTTTAGCGGAAGAATGCTTGGAGCTTGCGCACTAAATAAAAAATATATCGGACAAGATATCAATTCTATAACAATCAGAGAGTCTAAGCATATGAGAGATGATCTCAATCTAAACGTAGACTTGCGTTGCAAAGATTCATTATATGATAGTGGAGAATATGAATGCTTGTTCACTTGCCCACCGTATAGTGACAAAGAAACCTGGCATCAAGACATTGAAGTATTGTCTGCTGATGAATGGATAGACGTATGCTTAGAGAATTACAAATGCAAAAAATATTTATTCGTAGTTGATAAAACTAATAAATACAAAGACGACATAGTAGAAGAGATCAAGAATTCTTCGCACTTTGGAACAAGCAACGAAAAAGTGATTCTAATCAAAAGAGACAGCTAAATAGTCTCTTTTTTTATCGTTGCTAAACTATTTGCTAAATTATACGAGTAGACTAAGTGAAGGAGAGAATTAGAATGACTACACAAGAATTAGTAGATGAAATCAAGTTCGTTCTAACTGGCGGCGTATTAGAGCTAGAACTAGACGATAAAGCTATTGGACAAGCGATAAAACAAGCACTTAGAGAATTAGAGCGTTATTGGGACGAAACGACTTTAGTGACGCTTCCTTACGCGAGCTGCATTGATTTTTCTAATTCAGAGTTAGATTTGAAAGAAAAAGTCAACGCTGTCGTTAGAGTATATAGAACTGAAGGCGCTGGAAACAATTCTGACGCTTACAATGATCCTCTGTATATGCAACAATTCTTGATATTCTCAAATGGCGCTACAATGTATAACGTGCAAGACTACATAATGAATTTCATGTCTTATAGCACTATGCAATCAATTAGAAACACTCTCTCGACTGATCTAGGGTTCAAAGAGGATAAACACAATAATAAATTATATATTAATCTCTCAGGCCTTGGACGTCCTTCTAGAGTCACTATAGAGTATATTCCTAAATTAACTACTGTAGATCAAGTTAAAAGCGATTATTGAATAGATCAGCTGATAAAAATGGCTACAGCGTACACAAAAATAGTGTTAGGCAGAATTAGAACAAGATTCACTCAATCAAGCGCATTGTGAACGCAAGATGGAGAAAAACTTCTTGAAGAAGGAAACACTGAATTAAAAGAGCTTAGAGAAATTCTAAGAGCCAATGACAATTTAATTATTGGAATAGACTAATCAATTTAATTTAATTGCTAAATTATATGTTAGGCAAAACAACTTATACAAAAATAAGGAGAACAACGCATGAATAGAGAAAAAATCACAAGATTCAACTTAGATGATGCATTCAAAGCGCTAGATGATATCGAATATTCAAAATCAGAAAAAGTTGAATCAAATTCATTACATGAAAGCTTCAAAAGAGTTGATAAGACAGAAGCTTTGATAGAAGAATATTATAATGTGTCTAATACAAAAGATTTAGAAGACGCTAAAGAAGAAAGAGAAGATGAAATCGCGAAAGCTAAATTAGCAAAGATCGAAAAGATCGTTGATTTAGACGCAGAAACTCCAGAAGATATTCAACCTTCTTATGTTGGAAAAATGATAATTCAATGCCCACAATGCATGACACTATTCTACAAAGATCCAAGCGATGTAGTGCATAGCGAAGATGATCCAGACACAGTTAACGTTGGAGAGAAATGCCAACACTGCGGAAATGAAGAAGGATATTCTATCATAGGCAAAGTCGGAGAAGTCACTCCAGAAGAAGCTGAGCAATTCGAAGAAGTTCCTGAAGAAACACAAGAAGAGACTCCAGCTGAAGAGCAAGCAGAAGAGCTTCCAGAAAACGAAGAAGCTGTTGCAGAAGAATCTTCAGAAGACAAAGAAGAGGAACTTCCAGAGCTAGAAGAAGAACCAGCTGAAGAAGAGCTAACTGAATCTAAAAACATTTTAGAAGAGCAAGTCAAAAACGCTCTAGCAGAAGAAATAGAAGAAGAGACAAAAGAGCCTGCTGAAGAAGCTGAAAAAGAAGAAGAACCTGAAGAAGAAGTCGAAGAAGAATCAGAAAAAGAAACTGAAGAAGAGCTTCCAGAAGTTGCGTTCTCAGCTGAAGAAGTCAAAGAAGTAGCTGCTAATGTCGCTACAGAAGTTGCTCCAGAAGAAGACGCAGAAGTTATAGCAGACAAAGTCGATGAAGTCGTTGACGCTGCAGTAGAAGCTAAGGCAGAAGAAGAGCACGCCGAAGAAACTGAAGAAGAGCCTGTCGAAGAAGAATCTGAAGAAGAGCAAGAAAAATTGACTGAAGGCGCAAAAGAAAGCGATCTAAGCAAGAAACTAAAAGAGCACAACGACTATATTGAAACTCTTCAAGATGAAATCAAAAAAGAAGAAGAAGCTGTTAAAGCATCTAAAAATGAATTCATCAAAAAGATGCATGAAAATAACTTAGCGTCATTGAAAGCAGCATTAGACAAAGCAATTCCTGAAGAAGTTAAAGCTGAAGAAGCGATCAATGATCTTCCAACTCCAGAAGAAGCTGCAGAAGAGCTTCCAGATAGCAAAACAGAGCTAACAGAACAATTAGACGCAAAAGAAATGCCAATCAAAGAAGCTGCTTCAGAAGTGTCAGATTCAGAGATCAAAGAATTATTGAATAGCGAAGAATTCAACACTCCTATTTCTGATGAAGAAGTTGATAGAATCATTGAAGATGAAAAAAATCTAAAAGAAAGCAAGAGCATATTTAAAATGTTAGAAGATTTTGATGAAGTTAGCATGAACTCTTGCATGACTAAAGCATTGACTGAAGTATATTCTAACGTCAAGAATTTTGAAATGACAGAATGCTCATTGAACGAAAGCTCACTTGTAGTCGAAGGAAAAATCAATTTCAATTCTGGAAAGACTAGAGAAACTTCATTCGTATTCACTGAAGGAAAAGAATCTAAAATGCTATGCGGCATCAATGAAGATCTAGACAAAGACGGATCATTTAACATCTGCTATGGAATTGACAACAACAAGATGTTTGTAGAAAGCTTAAAATATAGCTATCACATCGAAAACAATCTTGTTGAGGGATTAATCAATAGATAATAAAACAACAAATATATAAACAAAAAGCGACGCTATTATGCTCGCTTTTTGTTTTGCTGTCATACAATAGTTTTTATTTGCTAAATTATATGATAAATGACGAAAGGAGCAAGCCGATGTCAAACAATCCAAACGATTACGGAATATTATTGAACAAAGATATTAAATTGCATCGTATATATTTCAAGCAAATGGTTAATTTAATTGGCATTTGATGCGAATACAGAGCTCCAAAAAAGAGCAAAGAACACGATCTTCATGGTGACTTAGACACTAACTATATGATTGGCGAAAAAGTCGGCGTAATTTTCGATCAACACCCAGACCAAAAAACATTGAAGAAAATGGGATGAGTCGCAGAGCTTCAAGAAGGATCAAGCATAATTCACTGCTCTTATGACACTCCGGGCCTCGAAGAAGGAGGCATATTTATTATACCTAGCGGCATAGACAATGCTCCTGGAAGAGCCTTCAGGATCATCTCGATGTCTAATATAATGATCTACCCAGCTAGCGTTGCGTGCGAAGTAGCGCTTGAATATGAAAGCACAGCTCAAAGAAATGAAGTTGAAGATTTCAGTAAAGACAATTTCACGGTGCTAGTAGACAATGAGGAGGACGACTAATATGAAGTATATTTTACGAGAAAGCAATGATATTAATAAATGTATTAGATATATTCTTGAAGAAGACGCTAAAGAAGAAGTTTCACAAGGCAACAGCAGGTTGCCAAAATTTGAAGACGCATATAAAGTATTAAATTCATATTCTAAAGATAATGAAAGCGTAGCAAAAAAGCTCGCTGAATTAAATTCAATGTCTTCTAAAATGAATGATATTATTAAAGACATCGCTGATGAAATAAACAAAGTTAAGGCCGAAGATGAAACTAGCGTTGACAAAACTGACGAAAGTGAAGCTATTAAAGCCGGTCTTAGAAAATTAAACAATATATTTAAGACAAACAATATATTTAATAAATACTTAAAAGTAGATAAATTAGACACTGCTGAAAACTTAGTGAAAGATGTTTTTGACTTAGCGCAAAAAGACACTGGAAAACTGACTCAAGCTGAAATAGACAACGCAAGAGACTTATTTGCAAGCTTAAGTAATATAAAAACAGACAATAGCACAGAAGAAGAGTCGAAGAGTTTTGAAGGCATGAAAGATGAAGACAGAAAAAGACTTAGAGATGAGATCAACTATCTAGTCAAAAATCATAAAGAAGTCGAAAAGAGATTGTCTAACGCAAAAGACAAATATAATGAGTTGTCAGATGACAACAAAAACGAAATAAAAAAATATGTCGAAACAATTGCTGGCTCTCCAAAATGCGAAGACATTACATCTAAAAATTATAAAGAAGTAATCAGCTTAAAAGTGACATGTGAAGTAGTCGTTGACAGACTAATGATAAATGATAATGATAAAAAAAGCGATGAAAATCTTAGCTGAGAAGAAAAGTTTAAAAGACTAAATACTCATGACAAAGAAGCAAACGACGCATTCTGACTTGATTTTATAAATTACACATTCTGCGATAATAATAACATCAATGAAGCGACAGAATTGAGAAAGACGCTTGGAGAATCTTTTGAAATTCAAGTTAGAACTTATGGAGTAACTGAAACGCAAAACGTATTCATTCGATTTGTCAAATATCTGAGAAGCAAAGAAATTGAGATTAAGCACGACGGCTATTCAGCTATTCATAATGCATTTGCAGACAGACGTCTGTCAGTCAATGACTTGCTTGGAACAGGAATGTTTCACTACAGCAACATAATATTCTGTTCTGATTTTTATAACAAATCTTATCTAGACTGCGACAAATATTTAACTTGTCAGTATAAGATCGATCAAAAAGATTCAGTTACTAATCTACTAAATGATGAAGACAAGGCATTATTAAAAACAATGGAAGAAGCGCTAATAAAAGTAATGTATAAAAGTGATAAAACTCTCGTTAGCGTGTCAGAAGCTAATGACAATAGAATAAAATTATTTGGATTAGACGGTGAAATGTCAAATAAAAGATCTATTAATTCTAAAGAAGTAGACAATATCATACAAAATTTATTAAAAATTAGCAATAATGATAAAATCAAACTAGCAACAGACTTGTGTAAAGTTTATTATAATAGCTTTGACAATGAGAGCGTAAACAAAGTGTCTGGACAAATGAAAGAAATAGCGCCTAATATAGATTTAGACAGTCTATCAACAACAAAAAAAGAACAAAAAGATCTGTTTAATAAATTTAATGAAGTATTATTAACTAAAAAAATGGACACTGATGATTTAGTTAAATTATTAGCAGCATTGAAATCAAGCAAATCAAGCAAGGATAAAAATAATGTTTTTCAGCGTTAAATTTGATGATAGATTAAAATTAACTAGAGAATTGATAGTTGAAAGCGCTTATGATTATATTTCATGCTATAAATTACGCGGAAATGATTTAAAGCTAGATAAATATTTTACTGATACTTATGGAGTTGGTCTAAAGGCGGCATGCGCGTATTTAGTAGAGCATTGCGATTGCAACTTTTCAGGAAATACTGCAATTATTCATTTTTTAGAAAATAAGCTAGACAAGCTAGCAAGCTTAATAACTTATGGAAATGGCATCATCAAGGGAAGCAGAATTCTAAGAAAAGCATTCAGTCTAGACACGAAAGGAGAAAAATAATGGCATGTAGATATTATGATGATCTCATCGTAGCGAAATTAAAAAGATGAATTCCAGAATCTTCGCAATTAAGAGTATTGAAACCAAGCGAATCGAAAAGACTTTTTCAATTGACAGCAGATGACAACAAAGACACTGCGTTCAAATTGCCATTAATCGCTCTATCGAGAAACAACGACATAGAATTGCTGTCAAACATAAAAAATTCAATGTCATTTGATGGCCTACGCTTAAGAGGCAATGAAAAAGCAACAGCGCAATTGAATGTCATTCCAATTAAATTAGAATATCAATTAGATATTTATACTAAAAGATATGAAGAATGTGACGAGTATGTAAGAGAGTTTCTATTTAAATTAATAAATAACCCGCTGCTCGTAATAGACATTCCATACAATAGCAAATCATATGATCAAGTCGTCACTCATACAGCGAACATCAGAGTATTAAGCACAGTGTCTGATACTAGTGACATATCAGAAAGAGTGTTCAGCGGGCAATTCACAAAATTTACGATTCAATTAGAAATTCAAGACGCATTCTTATTCAGCATTCCTTATAGAACTAATTGAAGATTGCACATCGCAGACGATGAGCTTGTTCCAGAAGATGAGATGAGCGCTCTAGAAGTTTCAGAAAAAATAGAGCTCGATGGAGAGCAAGAGCCAATAGAAGCGCAACTTGTTAAAGCAGAGTAAACTATTTGCTAAATTATTTGAACTATTAAGAGAGTTAATAGACACTAGAAAAAATAAGAAGGAGAAAAAATTATGCCTAAGATTGTTATAAATGAATATGACAACACGACTGCCGGCGTTGGCAATTATCAAAATTTCTCAGTACTTGTTCCAGGATTTGTTGGAAAAAGCGTAGAAGAAGGCGTATTCGATGATAATGGCGTGTTTGAATGTTCTGATGCTAAAGAATTCATAGACAAAATTGGTAAAAAAATAACTAAATGAAAAGTAGAGCCAGTTAGACCGACATTTACAAGAATGTCATTTGATCCAGAAATTGAAGCAGAAGTCACTGATTTTAACGCTAAAAAAGCTGCTAAAACGCTCTATGATATTGATGATGAAGTATTTGAAGAAGATGGATATCTTCATACAAAAAACGAAGAATTTGAGTTAACTGAAGATACGCTTCCAGAAAAAGACAAAGAATATGCATTTATTGAAAAAGGCAAAGAGGGCGTTGATGGAAAGACTGAATCACACTATGGAAATCAGATCGCATACGAGTTATTAAAGCTTGGATACACTGTTCTATTCAAAAAAATCAGCGCCGTGTCAGATTTAATTAAAGACGACTGCTGAACAGAGCTAAAAGATAAAGCATCTTATGATTTTAGATATGTGCTAACTGGAATCATTGATGATTCAGAAAATGCTCGCAAAGCCAACGAAAAAATCATTGAATTAGCAGATTATGTCAATGCCGATTATGTTGGCATAGACGGTGAAGGAAAAGATTTAAGTTCTACCGGTCGCGGTGACTGCATTGCATTATGCGATATCAGCGAACACATCTACAAAGACAGCAACGTTAAAACGCAAGCGCAAGCTATTGCGGCAATTCAAACAGAAGTCAGTTTAATGAAATCAAGCAAATACGCAGCTATTTTCGCACCTTCTGTAGATTATTCTATGCCAGTAGATGAAGCATATAAAAACACGACTTTCCCAGCATCATTCCACTATTTAGCATGCGCAGCAAGAGCACTTGAAAATTATAATGAATGATATGCAATCGCTGGCCATACAAGAGGCATTAGCAAATATTCAGTAAATGGATTGGGATTCAAATTCGGCGAAGCTGCTATCGATGCTCTTGAACCAAGATATTTAAAAATTATTAAATCATTAACAGACACTAAAACATTTGACAAAGCAGTCAACTTGATTGTAAAAATGAAAAATGAAATTGTCTTATGGGGAAACAGAACAGCTGAAAAATTAGACGCATACAGCGAAACTGCAGAATGTGGCTTAAGAGCTTCTCATTTCTTAAATATTAGACAATTATGCTGCACATTGAAAAAGCAAATCTATGTCGCTTGCAGAAAATTCACATTCGATCCTAACTCAGACGTATTATGGATTAATTTCTGCAACGCTATTAGACCAACGTTAGAAAGAATGAAAGCAGATCAAGGAATCGCTGACTACAAATTCATCAAACGCAGATCTTCTAAGAAAGCATTATTATGCGCTAAGATTAGAATCGTTCCAATTGAAGCAGTTGAAGACTTCGACATTAGCTTAACTCTTGAAGATTCTATCGCTGGCATAAAAACTGGAATTGATGAAAAAGAAGCAGAATAATAAAGGAGATAATGCATTATGGCAAAATATGATGGATTAAGCACAGCAGAAATCAGCGCAAGCATTAGCGAAAATCTAAGCAGCTATGAAGCAGCTAGAAGCGGTTTCTTCATTCTAGTAGTCGATGGTTTAGATGATCTTCTAAAACCTAACTATAGAGGCGAAGCAGAGAACGCAGAAGATTCTGATAGAATTAAAAAAGCTCAAGAAACATTGAAGTTGAGTGTAACAAAATGCCCAGTCCCACACTTCGAAATCGCAACAAACGAGTACAGACGTGGAAATGATGTAGTCAAATTTGCAGGAATTCCTACTTGGAACGGTGGAACAATCACTGTAGCTGACTACATTGGACTAGACACAAAATCATTATTGATGTCTTGGCTATATAAAGCATACAACCCACACACAAGAAAAGGTGGACGTATGAAAGATTATAAGAAAACTGCAACTCTTTGTGAATACACACAAGACTATGAGCTAATCAGAACTTGGACTATTGAGGGAATGTTCATCACAAAAATCACTGAAGATGACTTCGACAAAGAAAATGATGGACCAAGAAAACTGAATGTTGAGTTCGTGTTCGATAGAGCTACAGTCGATCTACCAGACGAAGAATAACATTTATATCTAAAGAAAATAAAGAGCAGACTATCTGCTCTTTTTATATAAAAAATAAATTTAATAAATCTATTTTTTATTTGCTAAATTATTTGTAGATGAACAATTGTCTATAGAAAAATGAAAGGATAAAAAAATGGGAAGAAAGAAAGTTGATAGAAGCGATAAAATTATGCAAAGCTTTGAAACTACTAAGCCTCTTAGAAAACGATTGATAGAAGAGGCTAAAAGAAAAGAAATAACAGTGTCAGCGCTTATTCGCGAACTTTTAGAAAAACATTTTGAAGAAAGGAATTAATTATCATGGCAGAAGAAAGACAAACAAACTACACTATCGCAGAAAGCTTCGAGCTTCCATCTGGCGGAAAAATCTATTCAAAAACAGTCAATCCGCATGTTGAATTGAGATCTATGACAACAAGAGATGAGATGAAAAGATGCAATCCGTCAAACACTCAATTCAAAGTATTAGCAGACATCATTGAAGATTGCATGATTGAAAAGCCAGCTATTCATGTTTATGATATGGCGCTTGGAGATTATGAATACTTGCTTCATAAATTGAGAATTGTAACTTATGGAGACGAGTATAAAATGGCCGTTAGATGCCCTCATTGCGGAGAAATATCAGACATGACTGCTCATTTGAATGAATTAAAAATCAAAGAATTTGATCAAACAAAATTCGAAGAAGCAAGAGTCGTAGTCTTGTCTAAATCTGGGCATACAGTTACTTTGAAATTCCAAACGCCTAGAATGCTCGATGAAGCAGAAACGAAGTTAAAAGAACTAAAAAGAAAATATAAAGACGCTGAAGTTGATTTTAGCATCTTAGTGACTCTAATGCAAGTCATTGATGAAGTTGATGGGGAAAAGCTCAATTCAGTGAAACTCGAAAACTTCATTAATAAACTTCCAGCTCTAGACATGAGAAAAATTCAAAACGCGATAGACACATTGAACGCCTGTGTCGGCCTTGACGTTGACTTATTTGTTAATTGTCATAATTGTGGAGGTGACGTTCATACTTACTTTCGCTTCGGACAAGAGTTTTTTAGACCAACAAACATCTAAAGATGGAACTCCTTACGGACCGAAAAGATTTAAAGAAATAGTCAAAGAAATATGATATATTACAGACAACACTAGCACGAGCTATTCAGAAGTTCTTGATATGTCATTTCAAGAAAGATTCTATTTTATAGAATGCATAAATCAAAAACAAAAAGATACTAAAGACGCAATTGAATCAATAAGAAAAAATAAAAATTAAAGAAAGGAAGATATTAGCGGAGGTATAGTCTGTGGAAGTTGAAAAAAATAAAGACAGTGCTATCAGTAGTATTGCAGAACGACTAAAGGGATATCAAGAGCTGCACGATTTTGAAATGCAACTCAGAAAAGAGATGTCTGAAGAAGAGAAAAAATCTTTGTATGAGCTATGAGACATCAAAGCGTCTTTATTAGAGCAATCTGTAGACGAGCAGAAGAGAAAAGAAGTTGACGCATATAAGCAGATACTGAAAGCTAAAATAAAAGTTGAGGATGCTCAAGAAGCAATCAAAGCAGCTGAAAAGCGCAAAGGCGATAAAAAAGAATGAGAAGAATATAAGAAAAAACTCACTAAAGAGCAGAAGCAAGCTTTAAAAATTTATGATGACACATTAAAGAAAAAAGCTAAAGCTGACAAAGAGCAGGCTGAAAAAGAATTCGCTTCTAAATATGGAGTAGATCATAAAGCTTCAAGCTTCAGTGATTTAAAAAATCAAATAAGCGGAATTGCAGATGCTTTTGGCGAAGGCGGCTTTGCTGCTGGAATGAAAGCTATAGGCGATCTTGCTAAGCAATTTAACGAGAGCATAGACGACATCGCAGCTAAAAAGGGAGCAATTGACACTCGTCTTCAGGGATCTAAGAATAAGACTGGAGGATCATTTGGAATAGGCCGATCTTATTGAGACGCAATGAGCACAGACATCAGGAATGTTGCTGGCATCTCTCCGCTGATAAAACAAGAATCAGTCATTTCTAACTTAGAAAAATTAGTCGGCCAAGGCATTTCATTTGACGTTGAGCAAAGAGCTTTCTTAGAAACAATCAAAAATAAGATCGCGACTACATTTGATGCGGCAGACGGAACACTGCTAAGATTAGTTCGTATCCAACAGCAAGACACTACGGCAGCGCGTTTAGGAATGGAATCTGCTTTGACTTCATTCTTGAACAATATGTATGAGACCACTGAATATATGCAAAGCGTGGCTAAATCAGTCAGAACTAGCTTAAAAGAAGCTGAAGCGCTTATGGGAGCTAAATCGGCTGCTGCGTTTGAATATCAAGTTCAAAAATGAATGGGCTCATTGTACTCAGTTGGCATGGATGATTCTACTGTCAGCGCATTAGCCGGCGCTATTGGACAAATCGCAGCTGGCGACATTTCTGGAATAAATGGGCAAGGCGCTGGAAACTTAGTCATCATGGCAGCTAACAACGCTGGCATTTCTATAGCAGACGCTTTGGCTGACGGCCTAGACGAATCTAGCACGAATAGATTGATGGAGGCTATGGTTGATTATCTAGGCGATATATATGACGAAACAAAAGATAGCCGAGTAGTTCAACAGCAATACGCAAAAGTCTTTGGTTTGAATGCTTCAGACTTAAAAGCTGCAGCAAACTTAAGAGGCTCTGTAGGCAACATTTCTGGAAATAATTTAAACTACAATGGCATGCTCACTCAATTAAACAACATGGCTGGAAGCATGTACGCAAGAACAAGTCTCGGAGAAATGTCGTCTAATGCTTTCGCTAACGCAATGTACTCAATCGCTGGAAGCGTTGCAAACAGTCCTACATTATATGGATTATATAAAGGCGCTTCATTATTAGATCTTGTAGCTGGCGGAATCGCTATTCCTGCATTTAGCGTAATGGGCAACATGGTCGACTTAGAGACAACGGTCGCAGACTTGATGAGAAGCGGAGCGCTTGGCGGCGGAATATTGAGTGCGATTGGCGGAATGGCGGCGGCAGGCAATGGAGGCGGAGTATCTGGAAGAGGAATGCTAGCAGCTATGGGCATAGGATCAGGAATAAACACAGTGTCTAGAGGATCTGGCGAAGGACTGCTGACTACTGCATTGTCTACGTCAGAATCTGGAACAATCGCTAGCAACTCTTCTAGCGAAGACATTAAAGATAAGACGATGAATGACGCTAATGACGACGCAAACAAAACTTTAGCTGAGAAGCAAGACGAAAGCAGCGAAACAAAGTTGAGCACAGTCGATGAGCACGTCGTTGAAATCGCTGAGATATTGAGAAGCGTTCTATCATCTTCTGGAGCTCAAAGTCTATCAGTGAAAATGACGCAAGAAACTATTGATGATCTAAGTAGAGCTATGACATTGGGAATATAATAGGAGATATGTATGGAAAAATTTAATAATTCATCACTATTTACTGGATATCTAAAGCAGCTATTGCATAATTTCAACTTGCCTACTTTTAAAGTATATACGAGAGAGGACGCTGAGTATAAAAACAAAAACGGCATTGAGAGCCCAAATATTGTTGCATTAGATTTGACTAAAAGCTCAACTACTGATTTTGTAGACAGCACTAAAATAAACAATAAAACGTTTGATTATGACACAGAAGACTTAAACTGCGTCACATACATAAAAAATGGAAAACTGCAAAGATACGTAAAGTATATCGATGAAAATGGAAGAGTTAAGAAAAATTGATTCTCAGCTGGAATATATTATTTTGATAATAAAAAATATCTAAATGAAACGAAAAATCTAGTGATAAAAAACAATAGATATGATTCATACACTCATGAATATTTAGGAGAATATCTAAGATTCAAAAGAGATTATTTTGGCGTAGATCTAATGACAATGTACAATTGCTTTAGCAACAGGCTGTGCGATGATTTAAACATCAATAAAAATTCATTTGCATTTGACACGAAAGACATAACTCATAAAATATATATGATTCCAGTGAAAATGTTTAAAGAATACACTATTGCTATAGATTGCGATTCTCCAGTTGAGCTATGCTGTGTAATTTATGGAAAATATCAAGACAAGAGAGAGAAATTTAAGTCTTTGCCAACGTTGACGTATCAACGAGTCGTCGGCAGTAGATTCAATTCTCCTTTCGTATACAATAAATTAAAGCAAGATGACATGAGCGTGTTTAGCGAAAGACTGCTTAGCTCAATCGTTCAAAATGAAAACGATTTAAAATTATTCATAAAGATTCCAGCGAACAATACTTCTACAATAGTAGTATTAGAGGGAAATTATGAAAATTGAAATGACAAAATAGTTTCAATGACGACAGTTAAAGACAAAAATGGCAACACATTAGAGTACAAAGAACTAAAATCTAAGACAAACAGAGCAGTGTTGAATTTTGAATATATTGATGATGCTATTAATAATTATAAAAATGTATTTTGCAGTCAACTTCAATTGCTGAGCATGAACATAAATGAGCAAATACCGTTCTCTGATTCTCTCATTGAGTATTTAATAGGAAACGCGATCACTGGAGAAGAAGAAATATCTGATAATATTTTACGAGCACAAAAAGTCATCGCAGCAGAAGTCAACAAAGACAAAAAAGAAGATGAATATCATTACACAATTGACAATGAAGGCATCTGAGATGATAAAATCAAAGCAATAGTATATGAATATATGACAAAGAAATTCAGTGCTTCAGGAGGCCTCTATGACATTACAGGCTATATCAATAAAGATGCTGAAAAACACTATAATTATTCTTATAGAAAGAGAGTTGGCAAAGACATATTTAATAATGACATATGAGAAAATAGAGCGATCAGCATTTCTCAAGTAGATCTAGATGATAAAGAAATAGTGGAGGATCTATAATATGAAAAAGAAAATTGATAAGTATATTTTGCCAGAAAATTATATTTATATTTCACACTTAGACGAAGATTTTCAATTCTGAAGACTTCCATGCTGCCCAGAAACAATTAATGACACTATGTCATCTTCATTCCAAGATACTAGTGCTTTAGGAAGATCGGCGCCAGTCATGACGTATGGACACTCTGGACCAAGAACAGTTCAAATAGATTTGAAAATTCATAGAGACATGATGGACGACGTCAATGTTGGAGTCAGCAATGCAGCTCTTGAGAAAGGCGAAGACTATATCGACAATTTAATTAGAGCGCTTCAGTCTATCTCTGTTCCAAAATATAATCTAAACAACAAAGCAGTTGAGCCTCCTTTAGTAGCGATAAGATTGTCTAATGAAGTATTTATCAAAGGAATAGTCAACGGATCTATTGGCTTGACATACAGACTGCCAATACTTTCAAATGGAAAATATGCAGAAGTTAGCTTGAGTCTTCAAATCACTGAGGTTGACCCATACGACGCTTCAACAGTGTTCAAAAATGGATCATTTAGAGGCGTAGTTAAGACACTCAAAAAAGGCATGAATATAGAAGACGAAGAATAGGAGATCATTTATGGACAAACTAAAAAATAAAAAATATAATCAGTTTGATTATGTATCAAGACATTCTTCTGATCCTTACTATTACGACACTGAATTTAACACAGAAGTTTATGGAATAAGTCAACAGTTATTAAAAGACACTCCATGAGTAGCCCATGAGGTTAAGCAAGAAGATAATTTAGACGCATTAGCTTTAAAATATTATAATAACCCAACATATTGATGAATCATAGCGAAATATAATGATATTTGAGATCCACTAATCAATTTGAAAGAACATTTTGACATTTTAAAGATTCCTAGCATCTCAAGCATAGTTTTTGGAGAATTAAGATAATATGGCAATTACACCAAAAGAAAAAAGATCACTATTATCTAGTCAAGCAAGAGTGCAAGCGCCATGAGTGAAAGTCACGATTGGCGGCTTTACTTTTGGCGTGTTTTCTAGAACAAAAGCAAACAAAACTGACGTCAATGATTTTTACTCTACTTACAATGTTCAATATCCAAATTATGTTAAATCATTAAACATAATAAAAATAAACGGACAAGTCAATCAATACACGCTTCAAATAGACTATCCAATAAGACCAAACGATGATCCAAACTTTTTTGAAAAAGTGTTTTCATCAGTTAGCGGCACGAGAGAAATAGTGTTCAGCTATGGAGATTCAGCTATTCCAACATATTGCTATAAAGATGAGAAAGCAATCATCACAAAAATATCGCAGACATTTAATTTAAATAGCTCAGTGATTACATATACAATCAATGCAGTGTCTGGATCTATTGTTGGAAAAGTTGGCAACTTTACGTTCACAGCGCCTGAAGAAAAAGTAAAACCAAGCGACATAATAAAAGATGTATTCTATAATAATAAATATGGATTGAGAAGTCTATTCACAGGAATGAACGAGTCTAATTTCAATAGACTAGTTGATGGAAGAGACAAAAAAGTCAAATTAAACACTAAGACAAACATTTCGCCTCTTGACTATATTATATATTTAGTTAGTTGCATGACTCCAGAAAGTTCAACGACTTCAATGATCTCAGATGGAATATATGTGCTGACTATTCATGATGATACGATTTATGATTCTTCGTACAATGATGATTTAGTCGATGGAGGAGCGTATTTCAAAGTGACGTTCACATCTAATAAAGTTGAGCAATCAGACGCTTATGAAATAGACGTTGGATACAATACTGCTAACATAGTGTCTAACTTCAGCATTCAGAACAATGAGAACTACTCAATATTTTATGAGTACGCATTTGAAAATTATCCAGAAGGCTATAAACAAGTGATAGACAACAACGGAAACGTGATAAAAACGTACGCGCCAGTGTGAACGTCTGGAAATAAAAATTTCACGACAAGACAAAATGACATTCAATGATATTCTAAATTGACAAATTATCCAATCAGCGCGTCAATCACTATCCAAGGGCTATTGCGCCCAGCAACGCTAATGCAATATGTTAGACTTAACGTAATATTCCCAGGCGGAAATAAACACATTAGCTCAGGATTATATCTAGTCACGCAGCAAACTGACAGCATTTCAGAAAGCGGATACAAAACAACGCTTAATTTAACAAAAATCAGCGGAGACAGATTAAATTAATTTAACGGAGATTAATGGAGACAGAGATATGGTGACAAAAGGAATTATAAAAAGCATAGATTACAATGGAAACACTTGCAAAGTAAGAGTTCCTATTTTAGAAAGCGCGTGCGATGACGCTGAAATAATCTTATCAGCGATCTTTGCTACTACTCCAGGAATTTTCAACGGATATAAAGAAGAAGACGTTGTCATCGTTTCTTTTGAAGATAACAATTATGAAAATGCAATCATATTGGGAAAGCTTTATCTTGGAGCAAGCAAAGAGAACGAAGACCCAAGAGGGACAGTGTCTTGCGCAAACTTAAAATCAGAAAATCAAGCAACGATACCTTTGTCTTCAAAATTAGTCTATGACGCAAAAGACAAAAACACAGCTAACGTAAAAGGAAGCTACAATGATTATAAGACTTTAGCAGACATCGTTGATGGAATTCAAACTCAAAAAACAGAAATTGGCTCATTGAACGTGAAGCTCATTGACGATGGAGAGCAGCTTGGCGCTAGAGTGTCAAAAGTAGAAGAAGATAACGTAGAGCAAGCGTCAGAATTAGCTCTTCACTCAAACGAAATTGAAGCAAGAGTGACAACAAAGTCTCCTGACAAGTGTGAAGGTTTCGGATGATCAATGGACGAGCATGGAATCAAATTCACTAGTGCATTAGGAAAAAGAGACGAAGACGGAAAATACACTGAAGATAGGACAGAAGTATTGAAAATAGACGCTGATGGAGCTACTGTAACAGGAAAATTAACTGTAAAAGACAAAGGCGATAAAGACAACGAAATTGAGCCTAGAATAATTTTTGAAGCAGATCCTTTTGGTAGTGATAAAGTAGATCCTCATGTTAAAATTGGTGGCTTTAATGTCGATCACAATAAACTAAGCATTGGAACTATTGGATCAGACAATTCTATAGCGCTAATATCTGATAGAAACATTGAGCCAGTCGCTATTGCAAAATCAAGTAAAAAAAATGACTGAAGAATCGTTGCTGGTGAAAATTTTGGCGTCGATAGCTCAGGAAAAACATACATGTCAGATATTAATATTGATGGAATCGAATTCGATACATCACACTCTGAGCCAGGAAAAATTTTTAGAATTGAAGTCAACGCAAAAGAAGCAGAAGAAACTGATGATTGAGTTGGAGTGAAATTCACTGCAGCATCTTTAGACGGTCCTCTCGACAATGACACAGACGTTAATATAACATATTTTGACTCTAAAAATCAGCAGTGGCTGACTACGATAAATATACTGGCTGGTGAAAGTGATGGAAGCATTATTGTTGAAGATGCAAAAACAGGTGATGGTGATTTTAGTTGAGATCCACGACATATAGATAGTACGCTTGGAGATTTCTTGAATGCTTATGGCTATTTTAATGACAAGAATAAAATGCACTGCACAGGATACTCATTTGATCTGATGCAAGGCTGACAGGGTGGAAACTGAGATAGAGCAAAATTAAAAACTGTATCATGATATAGAACTACTTGAGAGCTGATAAATAATAATAATAATACAATGACAATGACTAAAAAATTTGTTGTGCTTAATAATGATAAATGAGTGACTAATGATGACGTTGTCCGTCATGCAATAGATAAACATGAATTTACTAAAATTCATTCAATAATCGAACAATGAAATTCTACAAAACGATATGGAATAGTTGCAAAAACTTCTAAATCTAATAAAGTAATTGCTAGTGGCAGTGCTAATGCTATTGGGCTTATCGCTTCTTTAACATACATTAGTGAATATGGTGGTAATACTACTAATATTTATATCTCTAGACAATCTAGCATTACTGGAATGTGTATTATGAATATTAATGGCGAAACCATTGTGCTAAAGGGATCATGTAGACAATCTGGAACTGTCTATGTATCTGATTTAAGTGGTAAATCAAGCACGACTGGAAAATCCTATAATCTTCAAGTCTCTAGCTTTTTACTGATCACTCCTCATAGTCTTGGAGGTGGAATTGGACCTGGATCAGCTATCAGCAACATTAATCTACGAGCTACGCTCACTGAAATAGATAATGTCTTATCTGAAATAGAGACAGTGAATCCAATTACGATTAACCCACAATTTAGTCTAGTGTATGTCGATGATTCTAATGAAGACGTCATTTATTTATATAGTAAAATATCAAATGTTCCACAAATAGACGTTAAAAACGATGCTGAGAAACCAGCATCATATAGATTCATACTGCTTTCATTTGATCCAATGATTACAAGCATAGACTTAAGCAAAAGCGACTTTGTTGACTTTTCACTAGAATCAGGAGAATCTGTTGGCGCTAGATATTTTATATTTGACGACGATAAACTTAATATGTTTGTGTATGGAAAAAATTATAGTTGATTGCAAGCCAAAGACAAGTTTAAGATTAATATAGATCCATCAAATAAAGACGCAGAGGGTAGAATAGAAACTGTTACTGTTGAAGAAACATATAACTTAACTCATGCTCCACAAGAAATTTTAGATATTGATATTAATGATTCTAAAGCGGGCGGCGTGACTTGATCATCAGTGCACTCATACATAGAAAATAATGAAATTAAAATAATTTTAGCCAACGTATCTAATGCAACTTCAGAGGCTGCGTCTATAGATGTCGTTGTTAATTATATGTGACAACAAGAAATATAATATAAATGTTATTATGAAGAGGTAATTAATTATGAGAGTTTGTGCTTCACTACAATTCAACGAAGATAACTATTTAACAACTGAATATTCACGCAATTTATTATTAGTAATGAGCCTAATAGATTGTTTAATTTCTGGTCATGAATTAGTGAGTATGTTTATTTTTATTAACGATCGTAAGCCTTCATCAGGCGATGCGTCTTGATTAGAAGAGAATATCTCTGCTTGATTGAAAAAATTATTTTATGATGCACAATTTATGAAGACAGTTGATGTCTCATTTGACAGCACAACAGATGGAAAAGTGAATCTTGCTGGAAGCGCAATTCCAGTAAGATTCATTTATAATGACGATGTAGATATTATAAATAATATGATCTCATATATAATACATCATAACGCTGAATTGTTATTAATAACTTCAAAATTTTCATATATAATAAGAGACGAGTTACGTCGCGTTTTAAAAATACTGCTTGTCGAAGGGGCCAATACTAACAATGATTTTTTTAGTAAAACTCTACCTATTAGTTCAATAAGTGATATGTCAAAAATTTGGCAACAACTAGAAAATGATAGTGAAAAATACGCTGCCTATAGCATAGGAATCAATGACATCTTTATTAAAATATTAAAAGCCATTAATAATTCATCTTCAATAGAAGATCTAACAACGAATAACTCATTCTTTGAATTAATAAACACTAGTCCTTTAGAAATTACGAGTTCTGGAAATAATATCGTATCTTCAGTTCCAATAATAATACCTGTGCTTAATGGAAAAGTAAAAAAAATAAAATATCTTAGAACTTTTGCTACATCTCTAAAACTAAAAAATAAAGGCGATAAAATAATAATTAAATTAAACTCAATAAAAATAGACAAACAAATAACGAAAGATTCACTAAATGAATCAATTGTAAAAAATTTTAATGAAACAACGTCTAGTTGATTAAAATGTGAGTTTGTTGACAGAAGCGTAAATGTCAAAGAAACAGATAAATTATATTTTATCTTGACAGACACAAGATGTGAAGAAATTCAAACAATTCAAACTGACAACAAAACTATATACGAATATAATTTACGACTTGTTTTCGAAACAGACTCTATAATGAGATACATGTCTAAATTAGTGTCACTAATTGTTAATAGTTTAGCAAGTTATTTATCATTAATTAATTCTTAAATTTATTAAATTTATTTTTATTTGCTAAATTATATGATCGTGAGGTAATAAGATGAGAAGCATAAAATTTCCAAAAATGTTCAATTCAAACTCTACGAATGTTTGAAAGTCAACTGAATATAATGAAGCAACTACGCAGAACACGAAATTAGTTCTCCAGTCTATGAGAGGAGAGCTTTTTGGCGATCCTTATTTTGGACTTATGCTCAAAAAGTTGATGTTCGATCAGAATAGCTACATATTGAAAGACACTATCATAGACATGATCTACACGCAATTAGCTATTTTCATTCCTCAAATAAAAGTCAGACGACAAGACATTGACATCGTGCAAGACAGAGAAAAAGGCAAGCTTTATTGCAACTTCTCAGGAATAAATCAAATAGACTATCAGCACAACACGTTCAATTTAGTATTATTAGAAGACAACGAATAGGAGAATATACACATGATAACTTATTCAGAAGAAAATGCAGTAAAATTAAGTCCAACGAAAAAAGATTTCTATCAAATGTGGATGGAAGTCTTAGACAACGCTAGAGCTATTAGCAATAGATGAGATCCATCATCAACTAACGAATCAGACCCTGGAATTATATTGTTGAAAGAGTTAGTCGCAGTTGCCGATAAAATTAATTTCAACGTTGATTCAAGCATTTTAGAAGCGTTCATGCCAAGCGCCGCTCAATTAGAGTCTATGCGAAAACTGACTGAGATGATGGGCTACAACATGAAATATTACAGATCTGCTACGACAGAAGTCACTATCTCATACAAAAAAGCATCATCAGAGCCAATTGAAGGGCTTGTGAATATAGATAGATTCACTAGCGTAAAAGACGTTGATGACACGATTAATTACATTACTTTAAATAAAATTCAATTAAATAGAAATATGATAAGTCAAGCTGTCCCATGCATTGAAGGGCAGCTGATCGTTTGTTCTTCTAATGACAACAATATCATATCAATGAGACAAATAAATGACTTAAATAGATACTATTTGCCAGAATCTCAGATCGCAGAGAACGGAATCTTCGTCTCAAACATCTCGAATGACGTTGAAGGGCATGAATGAAAGAAAGTCGATAATCTAAATGTTCAGCAACTTGGAAGCAAAGTATTCAAAATCGGATATGATTCAAAAGAAAGATTGCCATACATTCAATTCCCAGATGACATTAGCTCAATCATAGAAGATGGCTTGATCATTAGATACGTAAGAACTAGCGGAGTAAATGGAAACATCTCTCAAGGCGTGCTATGCAAAATGGAAAAGCCAGCGAACTGAAGCTCAACATCATCTGACGCTGCTTATTTTGATGAAGGAAACTATTCAGTAAACAACGCTAGCTCTGCGAGAAACGGAAGCGGATTAGAGACTATCAACTCTGCTTATAATAATTATAAAAAGACTGTTGGCACATTTGACACTCTCGTCACTTGCAGAGACTATACGAATAAAATATATCAACTAACTGTCTCTGACACTGACACGACAAATCTCGTATCAAATATCATTGTTTCTGACATTAGAGATGATATCAACAATTCATTGACTGTCTGCACTTTCGGCGATAGAGGAGTTGAGTATGAAGTCGTCTCAGAGCAAGCGATCTCACTCACTGACAATGAGTATAACGATCCATCTGAAAAATATAGCCTTGGCACATATAAACATGAAAACAAATATTATGTCTGCGTAAAAGACAGCACGACAGATGATAGCGCAACAAATAAATGAAAATGAGAAGAAGTAGAATGAAGCGCTATTGAGCACAATGACTTGATTCTATATCCTTTTAAGAACGTGCTAGGATTAAATAATCAACTAGAATATAAAAATTCATTTAAGTATGATGATTCAAATTTAACTGAGATAAAGAAAGAGCTAGAAGATTGCAAGACTATGTCGCATGTTTTCGTCAATCCAAAAAAGACTGACTTGGCATGTATTAAAAACTATTATAATCTAAGCGCAAAGATAACGACGAACAAGAAAGTCAATTCATTAGAACAAGCAGACATTTTGAACAATGTGTATACTGCTATCTATAAAAACTTCAATATGAGGAATATTGACTTTGGAGAAGAGATCCCATATAATGACATTCTAAAAGTTATCGAAGAAGCAGACAGTAGAATCAATTTCGTCAGCTTGTCTGATCCAGATTTGACTACTAAATTCTGCTCTGTTGATAGAAACGAATATAGCTTAGATGAAACAGCTGGAAAATTATATTTTAATAAGATTGCTTTAAAGAACATTTTAGCTGGACGCGTTCCACTTTTCAAATATGATGAAAGCTTTAAGCCAGAATATAACGAGCAACAATACCCTAGCTGAACAGAAGGAACTGAATCAAAATCATACGACACACAATATAAAAAATTATATAGACTCGTATCGCATTACGATGTGCCAATAGCAAAATTGCCAGTAAGATTGAATGAAAATGAAGTCATTCAATTCAGACTTCCAAATCTAAGAACTACTAAAACATACCCTGCGTATGTCAACTATTATTTGCATATAGAAAACAGCAACAGCATCTCAGCAGTAGCAGCGACAATGATCACGCTAAGACAATTCTTAAATGGCCTTGAAGAAGATCCTGATAGATATCCTGATAGATGATCAAACGTAATAGATTATTTTAAAACAAAGTATCATAATGGAATAAAATCATTAAAAAGTCCATCAGAAGAATCATATGATTTAAATAAAGAAAAGTATGGAATGCTTTTCACAAAAAACGATGACGCAGATAAATATGATAAATCAGAAAGTTATGTCGCAGACACTACTTACTATTATATAGAATTTGATGCTACATCTTGAGTGCACTGATTCGATTGAGTAGAAAGCCTTGCATACAACGAAAATAAAAACTACAATGGAATTTATTACGCTATTGAAACTAGCGCAGATTTGATTCCTGGAAAATTATGCGATGGAGTTCATAGATTCTATTTAGCAAAAGAATACAGCAGAGTTGCTGGAAGCGGATTGCTAGAAAAAGCGTACATTCAAAGAACTTGAGAATCAGACGTGTTGCCTGGAAAAGAGAACACTGGCGGAAATTATCACACAGCTGATGGCTTAGGACAAGACGTCACTCTTCAAGATCTAGTAAAAGACGAAGAATATAAGCTAAAAGAAGGCGACTATTTATGCGTCAACTACACTCAGAGCGACAAATCAGCGACTGGTGAAAGCACTGAAACAAAGACAGTAGTGAATTATGTTTATAAACATGATAGAAAAGACGAACAAGGAAATGTTATTGGAACGATCATTCGCCCTAACTTTGTCTTAGGCGATAGCGGAAAAGCTAGATCATTGAAAAATTTCAATAAAACTTCTGGCTTTGATTTCACAGATTACAATATCTCTAAAGAAAGCGTTCCTGGAATGTTTACTCTTGGAACAAATGAGCAAATTGAGATTAGAGAAATCGTAAAAGTAGAGCTAGATGATGTTTCAACAAATATTTATTGGATTAGAAATGACGAAGATCGTTTATGCAAAGACGGAAAAACTATTGAATTTGAATTTGATAGCGAACCAGTTTACAAGACAGAAGTCGGACATACGTCAGAAGTCGATTATTATAAATCTTACACGCTAAAAGACAATGAGTATCTATTCTATACAGACAGAAATAAGACAAGCTTAGCTTATTATGGATCTGGCACAAAAATAACTAGAAGCAATAACGTAAGAATATGAAAATCAAAGAATGACAATAATATTTCTTTGATGAATATAGTCACTGAAGGCCTTGGAGCTGGAATTCCTTGAAAAACATATAATTTCAAAACAAATCCTTTAGTCATAACTGAATATCAATACATCAATCTATTAAAAGACAATGAACTAAAAGAAATTTCACTTAAAGACGCAGAAGTCGACACTATAACTAATGAATTCGTGAAATGCGATGATGCTTATTATTCTATTGATAGCGGAAGCAAAGTATTGCCAAAAATTCAATTAGGAAATGATTATAGTTGAGAAGTTAGATCAAAGCTAGAATATAATTTTGGTCCAACAGTCGCTCAAGAATTAAATGAATACGATAGCATAGACGTATACGATTCTGCCTCTGCGACTCCGATTGCAGTATTGAAGAACCACACAATAGATGACAGCGTTCACAAAGTAGCTATTAAATGCAGCGCTGCTATTCAAACGTCTTTATCAGATATTGACATGACAACTTATGCTTACGATGATGATGGCAACATAAAGAGCATTGATCATGACAAAGCATTAAAAATATTTGAAAACACTAGCGTAGAAGAAATCTCTGATTCTAATAATAACAGCATTATACCGCTAAATAATTTTGGAGATGGATTGTTCACGAAGATTGACTTCTCAAGATATGGAAACTTTGAGCTGAACGCGTTGATTCCAGGCAATGACACTTCATTATATATTGGATTAATCATGTTCTATTGCAAAAAAGGAAACAACGCATTTGCCTGCAGTATATCTACTGAACCTGCTAATAACTTCTTGCGCAATTTTAACAACAATAAAAGTTACGCTAATAAAGTTGAGCTATCAGAAGGACTTAATATCATAGAAGTAAAACAATCTTGCAAAATAAAGATTGATCATAGCAACGATAGCACTGGAACATTGACGTTTAGTGGCATAGACATAATTGATACTCGTAACGCTATCAATGAAAAATTATGTTATAAAGCTATCAATAAAGCAACGCCTTACGAGCAAGCGTTATCAGACATTAGCAATATAATGAAAAATAGAGATATAAAATTCTATTATAATGCGCCTATGAACAATGAAAACTCATTAGAGTTCAATCAGTTTGACAGCAAAGACACATTAGAAAATCCATTTAATTTATACGATTACAACAATTTGTGCAATAAATTCGTAATCAGCGAAATTAACGCTGACACTCTAAAAGACAACATTGTCATATCAAGAAATTCGAGGTTATAATTTATGATAAGAATGCAAGATTATACGCCAGAAGTTTATTATAGAAAATCTAGAGACTTTCAGTTTATTGGACGTCTCTATGATCTTGTCTTTAATTACATGAAGACAAACGCAGATCTAGTGTACAATGTCCCATTTAGCGATTGCTCAGACGATCAGCTCATAGAATTGTTAGCGTTGACGCTTGGATTCAAAGCAAAGCACCAATATCCTGGAAATCAGCTAAGAGCTGTGTGCTCTGTGTTCTCAGAAATCTTAAGAACAAAGGGAACTGTCAAATCTATAAAGATCGCTTGCGCAGCTATCTTCAAATCAGAAGGAATAATTGACGAAGTAGAATACGAATTGAAAAATCATAATTCTAAAATAATAGTATATGTTCCGCAGCAAATAAACAATTTAACATTGATGAATGATCTGTTAGATTATATACTTCCAGCTGGAATGACTTGCACGATCGTGAAAGAGATGAAGCTGAAAGAAAAGCAAGAAACTAAATTGGGAACGACCGATTCATTAGAAATGATGAAGCATGACAACACAATAATTTATAGCGGAAACTATTCATCTTCAATAGCAAGCATTGATGATTCTACAAAACTAAAAATCAATAACGCATACGCAAAAGACACTGAAGGATTGATAATGAATAGCACAATCTGAAAACTAGAAGATGGAGAATAATATATGCAAAGAACAACAATCGAATCTAAAAAACTAGATAGCATAAGCTACGCTGGAAAAATTAAAGTTAGCGTCGAGAGAGGAAACAAGACAATCTCTACTCGAGAATATCACAACGCTGGAATGCCAAGTCTATTTAAGTTCTTATGCAACGCTCTTGCTGGAAATTATTTAGACAATCTTCGCCCAGTTCAAATAAAATTATTCAACTGAGATAGAATGAATGAAGTTACTCCAAACAACTTCAAATGAACTGAGGCTTGAAAGATAGATAACGGCTCAGTGCCAATATCTGCGACGCCATATATGGTCTATGATTCAACTCCAGTCATAAAGAGAGTTGCAAATAATGCAGAAAGCGGCGTCCGATCAGAAGATGATTATCATTATGAAACGACTTTTCATTTTAGAATTCCTGGCCTGGTCATTTCAGAAAGCCAAGCTTGCTTAGTTGGGTTCTACGCAAACAACGCTATTGATGATTATAAAAACGCTTCAGCATATTATTTATTTAGAAAAAACGACGCAGATGAATGAGATGCTCTAGACTTAGCGACAACTAACAACTTCAACATCATAATTGAATGAACATTAGCTATCTATAATAAATAAGGAGAAAACATATGAGTTATTTTAAAAGCAAAGACGTAAGAGTGTTTCCATGTTCTTATCGTGGAAATTACGAAAAAAATAATGGAAGCGTGACATTTGACCCAGAGGCGAGATTGAACACTGAAAGCAATCTGATCAGCGCTGGCGGAAAGCTTGGGCTTAAAGAAAGCTATTTAATAGAAAAAACAGCAGACAACGTAGCTAAATTCGTCATTTGCGGATATTATTTTGAAATAAGCAATATCAATAGTTATGATGATGAGCTATCTAACAAACGTCTATTTGTAAAACTCACTGATAAACCTATTAAAGATGATGACGGCACAGATAGAGCAAGATCAACAAAAGTTCTGGGCTCATGAGAAGACGGCTCAGCTAGCTTAGACATTCTCAAAGACGGCGAATATTATTTCACTGGAATTTTAATTGGCGACAGCATGACTGTTGGAGCAAGCGGAGCGTTAGACATCTCAACAGAAGCAGCTAAGCTTCCATCAGTCGACTCTAGCATAGGCTTAAAATCAATCGTCATTGGAAAAGAAAACATCGCTAGCGGAGAAGATTCATTAGCTGGAGGAAACAACAGTGAAGCTTCTGGAACAAATTCAATTGCGTTCGGAGATCACGTTAAAGCAGATCAAGAAAATCTAGTGTCAATCGGGAAGTTCAACGCCACAGAAAAAAATGATCTATTCGTAGTCGGCAATGGAACTAGCACAGCAA
>NFZD01001922.1_pt1 | contig 43368 bp, 44 predicted proteins | sample 1095381 | NCBI WGS metagenome assembly NFZD01 (sample SAMN03609891, study PRJNA323583) | gut metagenome | isolation source: feces | host: Rattus norvegicus | place: Denmark: Riget | collected 2013 | reverse complement strand
ATAAAACTTACCTATTCTTGCCCCAATTTAGACAAGTTTCGATAGGGTCGCCAGATTTAACTCTCTGTTAATCAGAGAGTTTTATTTTAAAACTTACAACCCGTCTGGGCATAAGTTTATTTCAAATTTCGTAAAGAAATTGAAAATAATTGATATTCTAAACCAAATTCAAATGCTATATGAGTTTAAACAAAATATTTGTCAATAATATACAAATTACAAGCGTTGATGAGAAAGCAACACCAAGTAGTCAAAATCTTATAAACAGTAACGGTGCGTCAAGTTTAAGAAAAACTGTTCAATTTAATAGAGAAATCTTCTCTTTTAGATATAGTGTTTCTGAAAGGTGGAATTATAAACTTCTAGACAATATTTTTATACCATCTGGTTCGATATTAAACATAAAGATTGCATTTTCTTCAAATAATTGGACTAGAATTTGTTGTTGCATCAATGAAAATTTTATTGAATAGATAGTGAATTTCTATTCATCTGAATATCATACAGAAGAATATGTAGTTCAGAGAAATAGCGAACCATTTCAAGATGATGCATATTGTATCGGTTTTTGGGCGCAGATAACAGAGCCGATAGATTTTGAAGTAACATTCCAAAATACAGATATTAAACGATTAGAAAGTTTAGAGGAAACGCAATCAAACCTAACAGATAATATATCTACTTTAATTCCTGCTGGTTGTTACGTTCCTGTGTTCAGGAGTTATGATGAAACGACTTGGGATTCTTTATCGTTATTTAAAAAAGTAAGATTAAATCAAGTGCTTTGGGCAAGATTTACCAATTTTGACGCTTCTATTCCACGGAGAGTTTGGTTTATTTGGAATAATGGAAATTATACACAAGAAATTGGTATCGCTAAATATCAAAATGGTTCGTGGCAAGCTGATTTTAGATTAAAAGATTCAAATAATACTACTGGAAATCATATTAGATATATGACATATATTTCTGGTGATTAGAAAGCAGAATTTCTAATTGAATTTAAAAATGAAGATTCTGGTTCGATAATATTTAATCATACTGATACAGATTGTGTAATATTCTCAGAAAATGTATATGCTTCTTCTGAATAGCCAACTCCGACACCAACTGTTGAACTATTTGCTCCGAAAACAATAAGACTATATCCAAATACAAAACTTCCAGTATTTTCATTCGAATTTGATGATATAAACGCTAAAGATTATCTTTTTTATGACTTATTTAAGAGTTATGGAACTACTTGCGGATTTGCATTTATTGCATCCGAATCAAATATACAAAATAAAACTAAAGAATATTTAAAGTATCAACAAGAAGGATTCTCTATATTAAATCATTCTATAAATGGAACAATTTTCAATACTACTAATTATACATATGATACTGCTCAAGAAGCAATAGAGACTGCTCAGCGCAGATTAGAAAAAGCGGGATTTGTTATTAATGGCTGGGTTAGTCCATCGTCTTCAATGGAACCAAGTTTTATTCCGATTATAAAAAATAACTTTGCATATGCATCTACATATAATGATACATATTAGAATGGAAGACAGAGCAATCCTTGCGAAACGACGAGAACGGGAATTGCATCTAGAACGTTAGAACAAACAAAAGCCACAATTGACGCAAATATAGCAAATGATAAAATAACAACATTCTATGCTCACGCACATGATTTGGATAAAGATTATGGAGCGGGAACGTTTACAATTGAAATTATTGCTTCTATAATAGAATATATTTTATAGAAACAAGCGTTGGGGTTATGTAAATTGATGAGTCCAGACGACGCTAGAGCATATTATTTTGATTTATAAATGTTCGATTCTATGATATTTTCTAAATAAATACAGAAACTACATTTCGCTAATTCAATCTTGCTAACAAAACAAAAGATAGTCGGAAAGAAACTCAAGATTAACGAGTGGAGCATCCAGGACAGGCCTCGCGAAAAACTCATCAACAACGGGGCCCGTTCTTTGAGCGACGCTGAACTCCTGGCAATCCTCATCGGTTCCGGAACTTCAGAAGACAACGCAGTTGACTTAATGAAGAAAGTGCTGAGTGACTGTGGTAACAATCTTACGGAACTCGGAAGACTCGATGTCGAAACTCTAATGCAGTACAAAGGCATAGGCGAAGCGAAAGCCGTCACTATCGTCGCTGCTTGTGAAATCGGGCGCAGACGTGAAGTTCAGAACTTAGGAGAACGCCCTATTATCAGCAACTCAGTTGATGCTCTGAAGTTGATGAAGCCAATTATGAAAGATTCTTCGGTCGAACTTGTTTATCTTTTGATGATGACTCCGAACGGGCGACTTATCAAAATGAAAAACGTAACTACCGGTGGTTACGACGCATCAATATTCGACATCAAGATGATAATGAGAGAAGCGATTCAGAATGAAGCAGCAATGATTCTTGTAGCACACAATCATCCGAAAGGAACAGCAGTACCTAGCACATTTGATAACGAAGCGACAAAACAACTCACAGACGCTTGCCGTACATTAGATGTCTTGCTGATGGATCACATTATCATTGGTGAAGAGGATTTCTTCAGTTATAGGATGACGCATAAGTTATAAACAAAGAAAGGGTATCATTTCTGATGCCATTCTTTTTATTTCTCTTTTCTTCTCAAGTTTATTCACTCACTTTGGCATAGATACTCTTAATGACTTTCGCATCATATAGCGAGTTGTGTTTATCGCCAGTGATTTCTTCATCAACTAAGTCTTCTCTAGTATAATCGAATGCTTCTTTCTCACTGATGTCTAAATACTTTGCAATATCTTGGTTTATGTCGTGACAAGCAGCATTCACGTTCTCAGGAATATCGAAAGCGCTACCGAACAAATCAATGAACAAAACCATATCGTAATGACAGACATCAGAGATTAACTGAACTTCATCATATTCTTCAAGCCATTCTTTCAATGCCTTAGCGACTGCTTTTTTGTTTCCGACAATTTCATAGTTGTCGTTTTCGATTTTAATGTCTGGCTTCTTGCCCAAAGTCAGATTATCGATGACGTTCTCTTGAATCCAGTCATTGACTTGTTTCTTATCGTAGTCAGTGAGTTCTGCGTAGAACGTACGCTCGTTCTCGTCAATGCAGCCAATGCTAATCAAAGTCGTGTCTTTCTGTAGACCGGTGAACTCTGTGTCGAAAAATATTTTCATATGCTCATCTTTCTTTCAATTCGTTTAGTTATTTATTGCTCAATTTTCTTCACTTCGAATTTTCCTTCTTGATGATTTCTGCTTTTGAATACTCATCTGCTGAATCAACGAAGATATTACCACCTTCCTTATTTGCGATGACGTTTCCGTAGACATCCATACAGTAGAGTTCCACGAACTGTGGGCCTAGCATATCAGGGCTGACACTCAGCACATTGTTTCTTGCTTCGAACAGCAGATTCTTTGACTTATTGGCAACGTGCTCTCTCCAGTTCGAATTGTCTTCTATAGCATAGCACTTCCATTTCCAGAGAGTCTGATAGCCGTCTTTTATCTGAGGCATCTCTGATGACGGGCGAACGATGACGTTCCTGTTTTTCTGAACAGTTATCGGGAAGTTTCTGTATGCATAGAAATTATACGGAGTTCCATCAGCATCGGCCTCAATTATGACTTCGCTCAAGTCTCTCCACATTTGCTTGGCATCAAGCGGTTCAAACCTGGATATGCTGGCAGCATAACTATCGTCGAAGTACGAGTCGAATAGCAATTGTCTTGGATTGTACTCAACTTGTACGTTGCTTCCGTAGAAATATGTACTGTACTTGTACATTCTCTCTCTTGCGTCTTTGTTGACTCTGAGCATATACTGAACGGGAACGATATGCAAAGGTTTCATTACGAAATTCAACGAACGAGTCTTATATATGTACATTTCTTCAGTTCCATTCCACTGAGGTTCGTCTAAACGTGTGTAGATGTTCCGGTTGCTGAGTTCTTCAAGCCACTGAGGGCAGAATACACCTTCTATCACATAACCGCATATTTCTACTGTCTGCCCGTTCTCGCCAGTAGGGAACGTTCTTGTCTCAGGATAGAGAACTCTATATGCACATTCATCACTGAAGACTTCATTCTCTGCAATTTCATTATCAGATGAAAAGTTGTTCACGCATATCTTTATCATCGTGTCTCCCAAGAACGTGTTTGCATAAGCATCACTGACAGGAATGAAGGTTATGAACTCTTCTTTATCAATGACGATGTACTTATCTGTCAAATCGCTTTCAAGAGGAACTTCTGTCGTATTCAGTACATAAAGATTGATGTCATTAGTCTTGTCGTTGACTGTAGATATGAGGTTTCTAAGAGTCTCGTTAATATCAAAGTAATCTACAGTAACTGACGGCCCCTTGTCTCCGCTGTATGATATTGCCTTGACGGGAATGTCTATTGCCTGAGCGAGAATCTCTCTATATTCATCATCATAGACACAGAGTGTAACTGAACCGTTCGTCTGATTGAAGATATTCTGCTTGCCCGGATTGTTGAAGCCCATATAGATAGTTATTTTTCTATCAGTAGAATTGACTACAATTTCTTCACTTCGTTCTGTCAAGTTCGTCAAGATGATATAGTCATCTTTCTTCGGTGTGTCAATAGCATATGAGATGTTCTCATAAGTAATTGTTGCATCATCAACAACGTGTTCTGCGCTGTATATCGTATAGTTCTTCGGGAACTGAGGACGTGCATCCATATTATTAGCGAGTTCTGCTTTCTCAGCATCATCGAGGAAATGAATAGTATCATTCGGTTTCAGGGGATTGAATGTAATATTGTCTCCGTAGAACTGAGGATCGTTGTCAGATGAAACCTGGTTGACGATAACTTCAATTCCCGGTCTCTCTACAGTCACGCTGCACAAATCATCTGACTTGTTGACGAACGTGTTGTTGTATGCATCATATGCCTTGACGGTCACACTATAGTTTGCCAGACGATTAACCGGAACGTTGACTTCTGTATTGAGAGAAACGAAATCGTCTGCCTTTGTATAGACTTCACCTATTGTCTTGAATGTCTTGCCTTGGGTCTGAGTCTTGAATGCCTTAGTATCGAACGTATAGATTGGCTTGCGTTCACTCTCATATGTATACTTGAGATAGATGTCTTGCTCATCTGGCGGCATCTGCTCCGGCTCTGCAATGATGATGACTGCTGATTCACACTCCGCTTCATTCTCAGGATTGTGATGATTGTTGAAGAGAATGCGACCCTCGAAGATTTCGAGAATGTACTCAGTATCTTTGTCAAATGAGTCGATTGCTGTGTGTTCTGCATTCTGAAGTTCAGAGCGCATCTGATTCGTCGGCGAGTAACCCTTGAACATCATCATCGGAAGATGCCACTTGTTATTCGTCGTATAGATGAACGATGATTGTTGTGCCTGTTCATCAGTGCTTGTCTTGGCGGGACTCATATTGACGCAACCTTTGAAAGTAAACGAGAGTTCTGGATTCTCAACGTTCGTCATATATGTATATGTGTTCTCATCTTCGGTGTTAGAGTCATCGAGATTCGTCACTGTATATATGCTCCAGAGAATGTTATTGTTGTCTGACTTCGGACTCCAGTCATCAGTGAGTCTGCGAATGTTTCCCTTGTTTATCTGAATGATAGGGCATTTGCCGCTACTGTTCGCATCAACATTATTTGTTATCTTGCTGACAGTCTTCTTATCATCCCAGAACTTGATTTCACAGTCTTGAACAACTAAAGGATTGTCTTTACTATCCAAATCCATAAACTCATAGAGCGAACCGCAGTCTGTACGATCAGTATTCACTTCAAACTGATATTCATCAGCGACAGTCAAAGCGTTCAAAGGTGCAGAAACGTATATAGGGACGGTCTGGAAATCAGTTGAGCCGCTTGTAGCAGTCTTCACTTGCACAGTCTCTGGTCCGTATTGTCTTGTGCTTCTGTCATACTTCCAGCGAATGAAACGCTCTATCGGATAGTCTGCATAATCTTCGAATGTAACTGAACGGAACTCATTAAGAGAACAAGTCAAGTTGATACTAGAGTCTGTAAATACGTCTTGCTTGGTGTTGCCTTCAGCATCCTTTGTTTTCCTGATTTCACATCTAGGAGTGAACTTGCCCTCATTAGTCAAATCCTTGACTTCACCGTCAGTGACATATCCTATAGTCTTGATACGCTCTAATACGATACGCTCACCATTGATGTCAGAGATATAACAGTTGACGCCTGTGATATAATCTTCAAGCCACTTCTTGACAGAGTAGAGTTTTGCAAGCACTTCATCACTTCTGTACTCATAGATATTCTCTACTTCAGGAATCTCATCGTATGGGTAACTGAATGGATAGCGGGTGCCGTCAATGACTACGAACGGATCGCTGAGAACAGTCTCGCCCTGCTGAGTCAAGATGCATCTGTTGCTTGTCGAACGCCCGACACGGCAAGTTGTTCTTGTTGATGTCGTCAGTAATACTTTATTGTAATCCGGTTGTGGATCATCGCTCGTTCCTTCCTTTACAAGCATCGGGCAATAGTAATTGCCATTACGTGCTATGATGATGTCGATGTTCTCCCAATCACCGCTCAGAGTTCCGTATTTGTCTGCATAGAGAGCAACGCGATATGGCTTATATGCTTCTGGAATCCAGACTTTCTGCCCGCCGATAGTGAATGTGTAACCCTCGACTTTCATCGGTTCCTCGCTGGCATTCTCGTTGATTTCCTGAAGATGATAGACCATCGAGAGACGATTGAGTTTCAGATAACGGTCTTGCTCAGTATAGTCTACTCCGTATTTCTTGATAGCATTCGGTATAGACTTTCCCGTCGATGAATCATAGTTCTGTATGACTACGTATCTATACTGATCGTTAGCATCCTTTATCTTGTACCATTCCTTGAATATCAGGTCTGTGTAACCCAGGAACTTGATTGCATTGAACAATGCACGATATGTTCCGCTATATGGGAATATCTAATCGTAAGTCAGGAACAGTTCCTTTGACTTGATGTTCACAGTGCGCCAGTCAGTCCCTTCCTCACTTGGGTCTTTCTCCTTGAAGATATTCGGATAGAGAACAGGATCTGGAATACCGAAGTTCGTGAACAATGTGCGATAACGATAGTCTTCTCCCTCTACTTCTGTCTTGAACTTGATGATACCGATGAAGTTGTCTTCCTCTGTCTCTGTGTTCATTATGAACAGACCGAGCGCATTGTCATAGCAACCTTCTTCATCAGCCTTGAAACCGACTGCGAAGTGAAGGGCATTAGTCTCTCTCACACTACCCGTCTGATTGATTTCATCCGGCGTCAGAGCATAGAGACTGTCGAGCGTCTTGAGTTCATTGTCATCACTCATCGTGACGAAAGTCATCTCAGAGCCGCTCTGGAACTTGAAGTTCAGACGATACTGAATCGGGTCTGTATCAGACTGGTTCTCCTTGATTTCCGGATAAGTATATCTCACTGGCTTGTCTGTGCCGTTGTCAGTCACGACAATGATTGTCTGTGCGTCCATAATGCCGGCGCTTGCACGCTTCTGATAGACTTCTCCGAAATATCTTACATATGGGTACTGAGATTCGGGAATATTGTACTCTACTGTATATCTAGCGACAGTCTTGTACATCGTCTGCTCTACATTCTCTCCATAGAGTGTGAAATTCAATATAGTCAGCGCTGCTGTGTCTGCTGCTGTCTTACTGCGAACAATACTTACAATATATTCATCGTCCCAATATTCCGGAGTGAACCCCTAATCATTGAAGATGCTGAGAGTCAGTCTTAGAATCTGCGCATCAGTAAGTGACTTAGTACGTGCATATTCAACGCCTGTCTCAAGATTCTTGAGCAATACCTTGTCATACTGATTGTACTCACTCATCTGCACTTCACAAAGAAGATCCGAAGTGATTCCGTAGAGATTCTCTGTTGCTGTCGTTCCGGTGTTGATGAGTTCATCGAAAGTCTCGATGTCTTTCTCCGGGCTGATGTACTGAGTGAATACCTTGAGATTCTCATCGAAACTCGTCTCAGCAGAACAACGCAAGAAGTCAAGAAGATTGTAATCCTCGACTACTGAATTCTGTCCGTCATTGAGCGTCAGACGAAGAATGTTCGTATCATAGACACTCTCTCCATCAGAAATGCACTTATATCCGAAGAAGATAATATCAAAGACATTATCAATCGACCACGACTGACTATCAATCTGAGTGATTTCCTTATAACCGGAATCGGGTCCGTTATCTGTGCAGACATTTGCTACGCTATGAACATTCTTGAAACTGTGTATAAAGTCTCTATCATGAGCATGACGGGCGAATGTAATTGACGGGCGAATAATACCGGGTTCATCGACAACAACCTGGCATTTGTTTGAAGTCTCAGACAATGTGCATATGCCGTTGTTCGGAATTCTCACAGTAAACTTGTCAATACGGCTCGATGTGATTTCAGAAATTCTTATGTCAGCATCTGTCAGAATTTGAACTTCAGTAGAAGAAATCTTCACTACGGTCAGACTGACAGTCCCGTCGGCATTTGAAATGACTGTTCCAAGTTCCTGACCGAACTCATCCTACAAACTAATGAGTTTCTATCCGGCAACGGCAGTAGCCTCTACATCATACTGATAGTTGTCAGACATATCAACAGCACCGGAAAGCGTGAAGTTTCCATCTGGCATTGCGTGCTCATCGTCCATCAAGTACGACAAGTCTTTCTTCGGAGACAATTCGAAGTGACCATAAGGGTTCTTATAGAAAGCAGAGAACACTCTGTCATTGGGGATAATCTCCCATCTGGCAGAGAATAACTTCTGCATAATGATTTCGTGACCGTCTCCGGTAAAGAATCGCAAATTATCTATTCCTAGTGAGTTGAATGTCGATGTCATTTGTATAATAGGTATCAGTTGATATGCTTTGAATTTTTAGGGAACGCTATGGCATATGTCAGTTTAATCTGACGTACAGCGTTGATGAGATGCTCGAAGAGACGCTCTATCTGACGAAAGTTAGTGTCATTTAGCGTATTTCCGAACATTTCAGGAGAAACGACATTCATCAAGATGTGCTGCTCATAGTTATAGCCGTCACCCTTGATGTTGTCATACATATGGTCTGTATATTCCGTAAACGATGTCTTGTTCTTTATCTTCGGCATAATATTATATAAGTAGTATCAAGTTTGATTGACGAGAATACCAAGGCACGGTCTCTGATTGATGAACACGTTGACAACTGCATAATCGCTTGTCGCTTCATCATCGTGACCGTACTCAACATCTACATAGATGTCATACTTCACCTAATCGTAGTAAACATACGATGCCAGGAGTTGGTTGATATTGTACAGAACGATAGCCTTGTCGATATTGTACTGGAACAGATAGTCGTCCAGATTGATACCGAAATCATAACTACCGAGAACCTGGCCTTTCTTCGTACCGAGAACAGTACGAATCTGAGTCAAGATATTCTGAATCTCATCAGTCGACTCAATGTTCTTTTCGTAATTCGGGTCACTCGTCAGTTTGCAATATATCTCTTTAATCATATCTCTTTAATTATTGTACTCAATTATCGATTAATTGATTAGTTGAATTAGTCAATCGGGTTTGTCGTCGACAGTCTCTTGTTGCGTGTGTACGCAGTCAGAGTCATATTGAACGCAGAACGATTCTCAAACGACTGAGAGTCAGAATACTCAATTCCGTCGGGTGAAGTGAAACCGCCTCTGAACAAAGGCAGAATATCACGAACCTTTCTTGCATTTCCGTTCGAACTCGTATAACGACGTGTCAAGACCACATCACCGAATTCATCAATGCCGTAGAACTCATCTTCCTGATAGATTTCAGAGTTGCGTACGTCAGCATCGAACCACACACGTACGGAGTCAACACCCTCTACATTCTCAAAGAGTGCTGTAATATCGCTCAGAGGAATGATGTCCTTTCGAGTATTATTGATGAAGTACTTACTCAGAACATCAAGCGCTTTACTGTATACGTCTTTCACATCATAACCCTCCCAGAGTTTCACATTCGCATTGACAGCGAAACGAGGCGTCTTCGGCTGCATAATACGATTCTCCATCGTGATAATCTTCTGACCAGAATCTTCAATCATCTGCAAGATGTTATACTGCTCGTCCGGTGTCAAAACGAATAGCGATTCATTGCAAGTGAAATAGTTCACTGAAGAAGTGATACGCTTTGTAATATCGGGAATCAACATCAGATAAACTGTGTTGTCCGGCATATCAGTGTCTTCTATCTTCTGATTGGCAATAGTCATATCATTCAAAGCATTCTCAACTTGATCGTGAAGAACCTGAGCCTGTTCAGAAGCCTCGCCGTACTGAGCAACTGCTTCTTGCCACTGATCATAATAAGCATCGTACTCCTGCTGAGCCTTGCTATAGGCAATTTTCGCAGATGCATTAGCGTCTTGAGAAGAATAGCCCTTGATAATCTCAACAGAAGAGAACATACCAGTACGCTACAAAAAATACTTGTAGTTAGTCTCATTTGCAAGCACGAAAGCACGAGATGTATGCGGAGCAATCAACTGCGTCAGACCGATGTCTTCAGAAGAAGCACCGAAAATCAAGTCAGTAACCAATTCAATCGAGAAGTTGCCGTTGAGTTGAACAGTTGAGTTATCTTCCATATAGCCGACTCCGCTGAATTTCCAGGGATTGCCAGCATTGTTCATATAAGTAGCCTGAGCATTTCCTCCGATACCGTCGCTGACGACATACTCTACGAGAATCATCGAACCATCTTCTGGAATCTTTCCGAAATCGCCGTTTCCGAAGAAAATGTCGATGCCGCTTGTAAGACCAGTGCGAACCATAACAGCCTTCTGATTATATGACATATCAAGAATTGAATCGACTATCGTCCAAGCCTCGTTGTTAACATATACATTAATAAAGTACTGCTCAATCTCACGATAGTTACGCTCAGAAATATTGAAACTCTGAAACTGACGACCGTTAGATGTCACTCTCTGATACTTCATCACACCCTGAAGAAGCGTACAGTCGACATAGTTTCCGGCTGTCATCGTCATCTTCGCAGTCTCAGCGCCGAACAGAACGATGTAAGACATACCGCTGAGAGTATTCTGAATAGCAAGTTTGTTGGGAATGTAGACGACCTTTCCGTTGATTTCCTGGTTTCCGTTGTCTGTGTACTTGATGCGTGCAGCAGCCTTAGCAGACATAACACGCTGCGACTTATGTCCTGTCAGCATTGCAAGTCCGCGAATATTATCGGGTCGGCTCGCAGTCATAATGTTGAGTGATGTCACAGAGTCTTCAATGTAGTAGAGGATCATACGACCTAAATGGAGAATGACTGAAAGCAACTGCACAAAAGGAGATGCGAGAGTAAACTGCTAGTTACTCGCCTGATATGTCTTCTTGACGTATGCTACTGCATCGTCCCACAGTTCCTGGTACTTGATTCTGTTAAGTTTGAATATCTTCTAGTCAAAAATAGATGTAGCCATCGTTAATTAATGTTCGTTTGTAGTGAGAAGTAGACTCAATTTCTTTATTTATTTGCGAGATTAGAGAAAGTTGAGAGTTAATGAAAATAATTATGAGATACTTTGAAATAGTATAAAGAAACGACTACTCTTATCTTGAGTAATCGTTTCTTCTTAAATCATATATATCAACTAAATATTTAAGGCTCTGTCCATCGATTGCTCCAAATCGGATACTCATCCAAAGACGAACTCCACAAAACAGGACCGCTTTGTCCGAGGTTCCAACCATATGTCGGACGTGCCTTCTCACCGTTGGAAAGTAATAACGTATCGTGTTTATAGAAATTAGATGATTGTGATGAATACTCATTCTTTACTAACGTACATTGCCCGAACCAAACGTAATCAGCATTTTCTATATCCGATTGACTAAAATTACTATCAGTTTCAATTTTAGGCAAAAGCGGCGTTCCATATGTGCCGTCCTATCCCCAGAATATGGCTGTAGTATTTCCACCCCATTCGTTTTTGGTTATTCTCTTTATCTATGCATACGTCGTATCACCAGACACTTTAGTCGTTACTCTGAACGTCATATAATACACATATTTTCCAAGAGCCGGAACATATAAAGGACTGCTGGAGAACTGATGTCTATAATTTGACATATTCGTTATCGTCGCTGAACCGCAGTAAAAAGGATAATTGCCCCATGGACAATCAGCAAGCACATAATAATTCGAATCTGATTGTTCTCTATAGAAGTTCAAATACCTTTCGAATCTGATGACTCTCGTGAACGGACCATCTGCTATATACCACGGTTCTTGGAGTGTAATCTTTGACGTTATTGAACCACCAGCCCACTCTTGTGGTTGGTCAGCAGCATATGGATCCCAAGCGGGTATCGAAACAGTATATCTATTGATATCTGAGTTATATGATACTGAAACTATTGATTCGAGTGCTGAATCGCTAAACGTTACTTCTCCGTGAACATCTGTTCCGCTATTGTCAATCGGATATATACACGGTCCGACACCATCTCCGAGATACTATATGAATCGTCCATATGCATCGAATGTGTATGTTCTTGGATTTGGAAATTCACCAGGAGCACCGCTCATTACTATCGGCACATTATCGTGCATTGCGTCACCGAAACGTCCGATAGTGATTGGTATCGTTTTCGACCACACTTCTGTTTCTCCTTGCTTTGCAAACAATCGTGTATTAAAAATTTTTCCGCTGTATACTCCATGATCCGGACCATGATCTAAGAATACTTGTATTATTGGGTCACCGAGTTCTATGACAGCAACGTGAGTGTATGGTTGTCCATCCGGAGTTGTATCTCCATTACCTCCAGTTACAATTTCTACCCACCAATAATTACTAAGATACTGGTCTACATCCGAATCTTCACAAATATAATCAATTGTCAATCCACTTTGAACATTCATATATATTTCTATATTACAATGTTCGCCGTTAGTAGTCACAAGCGGATTTAATACTAATCCAGTCGCTGATGTGCCGCAAGAGACTAAGTCAGAAGTCCACGTGCTTCCAGAGTGCTCAACTCCACGAACCCAATAAGATTCCAATATTGATACGTAGTTACTGATGCTGATTGTTGTGTTCTTTGAAGGATAAAACTCATACACCTTCTTACAATTCGGTAACGAACTATTCTCATCAGTTACTGTAACAGTTCCTATAAGCGTTCCGTTCAATTCCTATCCAGTTGCGGGATCAGTAGTGTTGAGTATGCTGATAAGCCATGCGCCAGTATCTGAAGAATGAACGCTACCGTCGATTTCTGTCCAAGATGCCGGATGTTGAATCTTGATACAAGGACTTGCATTGTTCGGATATGCGAACTGTCGATTATAACCACTATCCGGACTTGATGTCGCAGTGAGGTTAGTTCCGTTGAAAGGCCATGTGACATTCCAAGTATGACCCTGTTCTGTATCGTTGTTCACGTTACCGTTGCTCGTCATATGAATAGTTTTGTCTGAACCCATATACCATTCGTGACCTCGTGTCTGAGATATACACTTATTATCAGCAACCGGTTTGAGTGTAGAACCATCTGTATGTGACGGATTAATACTGTTCGGTGTGTAATTGTGCAATGCAATCACTGGACCGAGTGGAATCTCGAATGGTGTTGAATATCCAGAACCGCCGCCAGTTCCCGGAATAGACAAGTTAAACTTAATTGGCATACCCGTATAGTAGGTGTATCCGTTTTTCAGATTATACGCATCCAAATCCGTTGTCACTTTTGCCTTTATCAACAAGTCCCAATGTACATCGGTATAAGTCTGAGAACCAATGTCTGTTGTGATTTGACCTCCGGTAGTATCTTTCTCAATAGAAATTGTAGCGCTGTATGGAGTAGTTATAGTCGCATTGGCTATATTCAATTTTGACGTATCAGCGAATGCCAAGTATATGTCAATTGCTGAACTAGTTCCAACTGGTTCAATCGGAGGCATTACAGATTCTTCGAACTTCATCGCTCCATACTTAGCACCGTTTGAGCGACCCATCCAGAAGTGAATACCAGATACTGTCATAAAGTCACGAACATTCACTTCCAACGCTGTAGCATTTATCGGATACCAATTCTATACACTATGTTCTGGAGTCTGATGATCGAATACTTGCATAGTTGCTCTCATTTTGCCACTTTCATTAGCATGTGATTCATCAGTTACTGCTATACGCCAAGCGCCCCAGTCATCTTCATATGGATGGGGCGGAGATTGTGTATAATCAATCCACATCGTTGGAGCAACAATGTTGAATCCGTTACCAGTGCGCTGACTCTTAATGCTAGACGATGATGGTGTCACATTTGGTATCTCTGAATACGTTGAACCATTGTAATATTCAAACTTAGCATAATACTCGCGAGCGGTGTAACTTGTATCTTCACCAGTTCCGTAATAATTACCTGTGTCTTTAACAGTAGCTCCTCCGTCTAATGAATACCACTCACGAGCACGGGCACGAACCACGTGTTCTTGTCCAGTATGCGGTTTCAATTCTCCGCCAGTCGTATTGTTGACCCATATAAATATAACTGGTCCCAACTTGACGTAGAATGTATAAGAGAAGTCATCAATACTTAAAGTGAACGGTATCGGACGTCCGGTATATAGCATACTAGCGTAATCGCTCAGTTCAGGATGTTCGTTGTTTTTCTTGGACAAATTCCAGTCGTCTATTTTCTGTGCGCCGTATTCTGGATGTTCAGAACTACTAAAGTCGACTGTGACGCTCAATGACAACTAATTAGTTCCAGAAGCAGGGTGTATAACCGAGCAAGTGATTCTTCCTCCGCAGTTCAGCCCGCACGTCAGCTGTGCGCCGTCCAAATCCAATGAAGCAGCAGCAGTCGAATCGATGACTGCTGTCATACTTAAGGCATTTATCGGATTTCCGGAAGTTCCGAATCGTGTTACGGGAGACAGATATGCACTAGTCATATTCGATGCAGAAGTCATTGATGAGCCATTCCACCAAGTAATATTCTAGAACGTAACTATATTGCGTAACGTAGCAGTCTTCGTCTTGTTGAACACATTCATTGTTAATGTAACTTCACCGCTGAACCCTACACCGCCACTGACTTCAAGTTTATAGAAGTAACCACCAGGTATTACATGTCCAACACCATCGCATTTAAATGATAGACCGGGGGCATTAGTTATTTGCAATACACAGCCAGATGCATTCCATTGTGTCTGATTGTAAGTACTTCCAGCAGCAGGGAGCTTCATATTCGGATCGCCAGAATATGCGTCGGGGTTCGGAGTACGTGTTGTTCCGTGTGGATGAGATGCGTCTGGTGCGCCAGCGATATGCACAGAGAAATATATAGTTGCATTTCCGCTGTCATCAAACGAGAATGAGTTCGCAGATGATGTTCCGTCACTGAACCACAACTTGAACACGGGATGCATATAGTATGTACACGTTTCTACGTCAAGCCAGTGATACTGATTATCATTGTACTTCACTCTCATAGTGTACTAATTGTCTCCAGAGTAGAATGTATGGTTCGGCGACTCTACACCATAAAGTTCGTCTGTTTTAGTAGTGACAGAGAATTTGTATAAATCTGCACTAACTTGTGTTGCTCCGATGTTCATAGGATACATCGCAGTCAACTGACTACCAGACGAATCGAGGAATTCCAGAGAAATCTTATGGTTATTGTCAAGTGGAGAGGGAACGTGAACATACACTTCCAAGTTTCCTGATGTATTGCTCGGATTCTCACCTGGCAGACGATTATCAACGCCAATCAAATTTATTCCCTGATGTTTACTACCCTCGGTTACATGACCAGGATTACCTCCGGTATGTTTAGCATAGACGACTTCTGTAATACGCAAGTCTTCTGCTGCAATCTGTGAAGCCATCTGCACTACGAACTGATATATGACATTCGGTTCTCCATTGTGATTTGGATAGAAATACGCACGAGCATTGGCGTTTGTCAGAGAGCCTGGACATACGCCAAAGTATGAATCCTTATTTTCAAAAGCATAATCGCTTGCAATAGGCCACGGGCCGGCGACAAGACTACCATTGTCGGATACTATCTGTAATCCAAGCGTCATCTTACTGAAGATGTCAAGATTATGAGTCTCAGGATCGACCGTCGGTAACAGACGGAATCCGAACAGTGGCATACACAAGTCCGGCGTGACTAAAGAAGTCATATCATTTCCAGAAGTCGGTTGCCATGATGTCTGAACTGTCATATCACTTATGTCATCCATATTTGCTGGCCATCCGTTGTAATATTCATCAAATGTATATGGCACGACAGTCACATGACCTCCTCCGCCTTCAGATTGATACATAAACTAATAACGCATCTCTTTAAACGGCTGAATGTCAAGTACATATCCACCGCCACCAGCATTTACAGTAATAGGTATACTAACTTCTTGACGAGCATATTGATTAGTAGTCAACGACACATAAGAACCATCTGGCTTAACTGCACGACCGCAACAATGGCAGTCATTAATATCGATACTTCCAGTACCAATATCTCCGTAGATAGTACTAAATGTATACTTCGTCGTAGTAACTCCATCAGCCGTAGAAGTCTCAACACTCTCAGCTGAGACATTTTGACCACCTACTGTTAAATAACCTTTGTGAATTAGTGCTGAAGAGCCGTTGGGCCAATAATCAGTAGTATCTGCATCCGGATGCTTGATACTAACTGAAAAATTATGAATCTGGCGCAAGTTCAATGTAACGTAACAATATTCAATAGTAGGATCCATCAAATCCTTAAATCCGGGAATAGTGAAAATGAGGGTATTATTGTTTAGTATGATGTGCGTGCTTCCGCCACCTGTTGGCGGAGTACCCTCTCTATTATTCCAACTGTATGGGCCGTAGGATATATCGACTGATATATAAGTGTATACGCTGTTCGGGTCATTGTCGTGCTTGACAGAGAATTTCAAGTCATCTTCAGATGTCAACTGACGGTCTGTTTCCAACGGAACATTTGTATCGCTGTTATATTCAATGTAGAAGTGCTGATCGTTCGGGCCGAACTCTGAATTGTGATTTGAGAGGAACTTGATCTTTGCAGCGACCAAAGGACGTACGAACAGAGACATATTGTGATACATACGGCCTGTGAACGCAAGAGTGGTCGTTTCTCCGTTAGTTGGAAGTTCGATCCTGTCACGTATTGCAGTAGTATTATCAGATATAAATACGTGAGAATAATTCGAAGTTGATATATTGTTATTAGTAATTTTGAACAAGAATCCTTCTTGAGCCGGGTCGCGGCTATCCTCTCCGAAGTCATTTTGTCTAGTAGTATATCTGAATGACCACAAATCTCCATTTCTCACAATGAAAGCATCGCTATGTTCATTAAGTGGAGTTCCAGATGCAGTCTCGACTTGTAAGTTTGCCGGATTATAACCGACGAATATCTTAAGTGTTGTGCTGATGAACTTCGGTATTGGTTCAAAAGCTAGGTAGAATATCTGTCTCTCCCAAGTTTCGTCAAGAGCCTCTTTGTTTATGCTGATGTCGTAATCTATATAAGGTTGTTCTTCTGTGTATTCACTTTCTCCGTTATGACTTGGTGTACAAGTAATCCCGTCGATAATCACAGTCTGATCATCCCAAGTAAAATCTGACATAACGCCCTGACGATATTTCACGTATTTATCATACATATGACTATCGTCATTATAGCGACCGATAGCCTTGAAACGAATTCCTTGATATTCAGAAGCGATTGCAGCTTTCACACGAATAGTTTTGTTCCACGGCCATTCTGGACTCGTAGACAAGAATCCGATAGTATTCTGATAACCGACGACAATACTGTCTGGCGTATTCATCTATTCGATTTGTTCATCAGTATAAAGACGTAAGTAATCATTCAATTCTGTCTTATCTGATACAATGACATTTCCGTCTGTCATAATAATGAACTTCTTAGTGTAGTTCTTACGAACAGAAGAAATATAGACATTAACATTTCTGTCAATTCCGTATATAGTAAATCCATTCACTGGAGGATAACCGAGTCTAAGGTTAGAAGCATAAATAGTTTCAAACAATCCCATAGATGGGTTGTTGCCTCCAGTTGAAGCTCGGCGGGCACAAATATAAAGACTAGTGTCAGAATAGTCTCCATCTTCTGGACCACAATCTTCTGGTTCTATACGAAGATGTAATTCTCCGCCCCAGCATTTCTAATCATATTGCCAATCCGCTACGTTAGCATCATGAGCATAGTGATATGCGTTGCGCAAATCAACAGGAGTCTTCTCAACTTCCAACCTAAGTGGCATTTTAAGTGTTGGAGTCTAAGGAGTGTTATGTGAATATTGTGCCGGCAATGTAATTTCAATAATCTAGCCGTTACGACTATGATTATCATTGATTTCTATATCCTTATTTACCTAATCGTCTTCATATAGAGTAGATGCTCTAACTGTAAAATTAAGTCCTTCCAAATATATCGTTACTTTGCGCTGTGGCCACGCCATATGATGCTTACCGAATATCATATGGTCATTTTCTTCTTCTGATGGATTAAATGGTATTTCATTAGTAACATATTGATACTTCTCATACTAGACGGTTGTTGTTTCTCTGCTACTGGTATCTTCTATCTCATATGAGCCAATGTTAATACGAGGAAATTGACCAATCTGACCATTAAAATAAACTTTACGGTACATTTGACGTCCGTATACATCTTTCATTGGTTGCTTGATTGGGTCGCCAGTTGGGTCTTGGTTTGGAACATACTCAGCAGCTGCACATTGAAGATAGAATGTACCAGTACTCAATTCGCCAAACGTAACTGCTTGTCTACCAGCTTTTGAGTAAATAAACAAGTTCCAAGGATCGGAATTGAACGTCTCTATCGAACAGTCAATCATTTCTCCATAGTCGACGCTTGGTTCCCACAGATTTTCAACGATAGTCGGAGTAAACGCACGTCCGATTATATAAAGTTCGCAACGGTTAATTAATTCTAATTTTTTAATCGTATCACTTTCATTATCGGCCCCAAACACATAATCAGGAACTTCGTCGCCTTCGGCAACAAACTCGGCGTCTTCAATCAAAGGACGTTGACGCAAAGAAGAAACACTCTACTGCGGACGATTGGGAGTCAGAGTAATCACGTTCTCTTCTTCATTATAATCGATGGAAAGGCCGAGTCGGTCTTCCAATTCAGCGATTTCTGGTTTCTTGTTAGATGAATCATCTTCAACCTTGCTGCGTGCTCTCTTCTGAGATGTCTTTTTTTCTGAAACGCTAGCGTCGTTGACGATATTCTGTATGTTGTCTGATGTATTGTCTTGTTTCTTCTTACGTGCCATAGTTAGTTCTCAGATATGAGATTTTCTTTATTTATCTTTAAAAACAGCATCTACGTGAAGTTGCTTCTATCATTTTGAAAATAAAATAGGGACGTCTAAACGGGCGTCCCTATACTATCTCAACTTTATATTCTTAATCAATCTCCGGGATTCGAACGAGTCGAACTTGTTGTCTCTTTCGGAGCAGCCTTGCTGCCGATACTGTTTAACTTCTTCTGCAACCTGTCGATTTCTTTCTGTAGTTTCTCTTCTGTCTGCTTGATGAGAGCCTTGTTTTCTTCTCTTTCTTGCTCAAGACGATTGTTGATTTCTTTCAGTTCCTCTACTTTCTGAGCAAGTTCTTCTCTGAGTTTCTCAATTTCTGACTTTGATTCATCAGATTTTTTATCAGACTTTTCTTCCTATTTTTTCTCTTCATCTTTTGAACCGGAATCGTCATTGACACCAGACATATCAAAGTTGTCTTCGTTGTCAGCGACGTAAGTCACGATATTCTTTTCCTTTGAGGGCCGTTCGTCATCAGTGTCTGCGTAAGCTTTGAACTTATCGAGTGCTTTTTTGAAGTATTCTGTCCAGTTGTTCTCTTCGAACAAGACATAACCTTCAAAGAGCATTGTCTCTACTTCTGCTTCATATGCTTCGCCCAGACTCTTATCCTTAAAGTAAATCAATGTACAAGCAGCGTCGTAGTACTTGTTGAGCATCTTGCCTTGAGCAAGGTCTACCTTGCCGGAGAACGGAGTCTGGAAGAAACCTTGTAAGTATCTCAGAACTTCGATGACTGCTTTCATCTTCTGTGCATCACTCCATCTTGTAAGATTCTTTAGAAACTTCTTGATGCTGTCGAAAGAATCAAGAGCACGACCGGACGTCACATCAATCTTCGAAATAATTGTGATAACGTCAGCCGTTGCCTCCTTTGTCAGATACTGGTACTTCGGGTTTGCCTTTTCGTATAAGCCTGCTGTTCTTCCATTGATGTCTTTCAGCAAGTTATCTCCGAAACCGTAGCGATATACACCCTGCTTGATGAATGCTTTCCACTTATCGATTGTCTCAAGCAAGTTGACGACGATGCTGAAACCTTCATCATTCTTGTTAGACGCAAGGACCTGAATCTTGAAGTCGTCTTGGATGAGTTCATTGAAGACGATGATATCTTTCTCGAAATTAAAAACCTTGTTAGCAGCAACCTTCAATGCGTAGTTGATAGCAGCGTTAAGTCCATCTTGGACTTTTTTCATATCAGCATCATTCTTAATCTTCTCACTCTTCAAATTGCCTTTCTCGTCTACATTGTTAATCTCTGCATAAGCGGAAGCGATAGTCGCTCCGTCTTTGAGAATAGCAGCAGCATCGGGCGCGGCCTTCTTGAATGTTTTCTCACTCTCGACAATTCCGTCCATCTGATGAATGAAAATCTTCTTATCGTTAGAGACTGCATCAAGATTGCCGACAGCTTCACGAATCTTTGACAAATCGTACTTCACGACTTTAACTGCTTTGTTTGCCTTTTCAATTCTGTCAATATATTCAGTATCATTTTCGCATTCATCCGGATGAACGATAATATCGTAAAGGTCGTTCTTCAGCCCCTTCATAAACTTCTTCTGTTTATACATTGCTTCCAGAACGGGAACAACAACTTTCAAGTCATTAGGAATGTCTTTGGTCTTATCGTCTTTACGCTCCATCAATTCAGAGTTGAGACTGTTGAAATTATTCTCATAAACGAAGTGAAGCAGATTATAAAGACTATGCTCATCATCAGGAAGTTTGATAAGTTCATCGAACGAGTCCATAAACGTACGAACTGTCTCATCATCGACTGAGTCTTTCTCTTCATCGATTTCTGGGATAGTTCCACGGACGACAGAACCGCGAGTCTTCTTCAGCATTGAAAGGAAGAGTCTGTATGTCTCGAACTTTTCCTGGTCGTCGAACTTGAATCCGGCAATCTTCGAATAGACGTCATCGACGAAATCGTTGACAGCAACGAAACTGTTCGGGTCGAGTTCATCAAGATAGTGGAACATTCTGTCCATTTTATATACATCGAGAACGTCACATTCTTGAAACAACTTTCCGATAGCATTGACATCAATCGTGTCATCAGCGCCGTCCCACTCGTCATCAGCGAATGTCTGAATCTTATTGCTCTACTCGTTCACGTATTCAAGTTCAGATACATTGTCGAACTTCTTGCGGACGTTATATACTAAATCAAAGAAATTAATCATTGTCTTATCTAATCAAATCTTATTTTGTGCGACTCTTGAAAGCCAGGAGAAGTGTTTTCATTCGTGTGCCGAATTCTTCTGCACATTCTTCCTTTATTTGGTCGACGTCTTCCAGAGTGTACTGAGGAACGAAGTCGTCTTTGTAGAGGACGTTCAACTGATCGAATAACGTTCTGTATGTCAGAAGCATAGCGACTATCTGAGGATATGTCGAGCGCAGGAAATCTTCGAGCATCGTTGCTGAACCAGTCTCTACGCTTCCCAAACCTGTCAATTGATTGATTCTGTTGTTGATGCGCATATCGAGTTCAGATGAGTAACGCTCCCACATAGAGAGCAGTCCCTCTGCTTTCATCGGCCACTTGATAAGTGACTTCTGTCCGCCTGTCTTACAGACGAGTTCAATCTTCTTCTTGATTTCTGCGTCAGCACGGTCCTTAAGTTTCTTCATATCCTCACGGACGCTTTTGAAGCAGAGCCAGTGCTCACGGTCGCCAATTGCGTTTCCGATTTCACCTGAGAGGTAGTTCACCATATCAGTGTAAAGTTTGTCGTAGTTGATTGGTGTCACTTTTTCTTTCTTTAAAGTCTCTTCAGCCATATCGAGAGAATCATCGTCAAACTCATTAAGATGCTTACTCTTTGCATTTGGTACAACAAATGACTCATTAGTTCCGAAGTCGAGTTTATTCAGTTCGATAGCAACTGGTTTATCCTGAGTATAGACTTTTTCTGTGAAATCTCTCCACGACTTGATGTTCTTGCAATATTTACGGACGATGCGATCCAAATTTGCTGTATTCTTTGCTTTGGACAATTCATCTGTAACGTGCTGAATGTAAGCAATTTTCGAACAACCTGCTGGAATTTCAGAAACAGCGACACAAGATGCCAGAGCAAATGCGTCTTTCAATGATGAGTTCTGATTACGCAATGCAGACATCTCATAGTTCTTCAAACCATCTGTATAGTCTTTCTTAATCTTGGAAACTGACTCAAGCCACTGCTGGACGTTGTCCTGACCTGTCGAGTTTGCTGTATTGAGTATACGCATCACGTCTTTAACTGCTGTACCACCAGCTGTTAATTCAAGCAGGGGCTTGATGACGTCAATGCTTCTGCGTATATAAGTAGTGATAGCGTTTTTGACGTCTTGTGACATCTGAGTCATCTGCTGATTCACACTCTTGATGTCCTGGACTTTTATCTCTGCACCCGTTCCGTCAGGAGTATCTTCGAATATACGCTTGAGAGTCAATGTATCAACAACTGCTGCAAGTGCTTCGAACTCACGAGAGTGAGATGAAGAACTTAAGGTTGACTTCAATCCCGTCAGATTCTTGAATGACTTGGAATTGAAGAGTTGCTTACCCAAATCATCAGCGATTGTAGCATCGATTCGAGCTGGATTCATAAAGAGAGCGTCATTGGGATTCTTCTGAGCCTTCTCAGGAAAGTCCATCTTACTCATCAGCATTTCGAAATTAGTCGGCAGAGATGGGAATTGAACTGTTCCGTATAAGTCTGTCTGCAAGTCAATCTGCCAGACATAGTTCTTCATATACTGAGCAATATACGCATCTTCAAGGGACGTCTTCGCTGAAAGTTTCCCTTGTATGTTCTTCTTTTCTGCATCGACCATCTGGTCAGTGTCTTCGTTCAAATAGTAAATCTCTTCTATCATGGCTGTACTCCTTTCGATGGTTTTAATTCCTCAGTGTCGAACTGATTTCGTTGCGGTTTCTCAGGAACGATGACGCTGATTTTGCTGAGCACGTTCTTGCGGAAGTCATCGAGACCGCTACCAGCCTGAGGTGTTGCTCCGGAAGATATGTTCATCATCTGACCCTGAGCAAAGAATCCGAGTTTATGTGCTGAGTTCATCACAGCATTCGTCATACTGCGGTCAGCCATCTCCTGGATGCTGCGGAAGCAAGCAATATTACGCTCGCCTCTCCACTTAGACCACGACTTCGGCATAATCGATGTGATGAAACTGCGACGTTTCTGAATTCCCTAATCCATAATCTCCACAATACGGTTCATATACTTCTTCAGACGTATCATAGCGAGTTTGTCCTTGCCAGCAATCAGCAATGCAGCGATTCCAGTTCCCAAAGCAGCAAGAGCACCCATTGCCAGTTTTCCAAGCCAACCGAGATTCGCTCCGCGAAGCCATGCCATACAGTCAAGACCTTCAGCGCCCTCGTTCAAAACATTGCTTTCATTAAGTGTATCATATTCTGCGCTGACAGTAGTAAACTCTTCATTGAGAGTATCGGCAGAATTGAAGAACTCGTCTTCTGTCATAATATCAGAGAAAAGTTCATCGTAGATTCGCTGCATCTCTTCCTGGACGATAGCATCTTCGTCAAGTTCATAAAAAACGGGAGCATCATCGTGACTCATCTGAGCATAAGCAGCATCAATATCTTCAAATATTGTATGAATCTTCTTCTGCTTCGGATGTTCCTATTCGTATATTTTCCTGTCTTCCGGACTCAAAAGACTAAGTCTTTCTTTAGACAATTCTTTGGGAAATCTCATCTTTATCTCGTAATTCGATTAGAATTTTATTATCAAAATCGGTTCAAGCCGACAATTTCTTTATTTATCTAAGTAGAGAATGAGATGCGGTCGAAAACAAAAGATTATAAAAGAAAGAAGAGGAAATCATTCCTCTTCAATCGTGAAATCTTCTTCCTCAAAAGAAATCTTCTCATCAGAATCATCAGTTTCTTCTTCAGTAACTGAAGAGACGTTTACCTTCGGATTCTGCTCTTTCTTTACTATTGTTTCAATCGGTTCAGAAGCGACATCTAAAGTTTTATCTTCAGTTACGCCGAGTCGCCATCCATCTGGATTAAGTTTCGCAACTTCAAGCAGAATCGCATTGACGATGCTGTTCAGAGAACTACCGTTCTTAATAGAGTCTTCGAACTTCCCTTCTTTGCCACATATGTACTTCTCAAGTGCGTCGATACGCTTCCGATATTCTTCCAGATAGCCATCTTGGTTATTGAGTTCACTATAGACGAACTTCCACAAGCAATCGACTTTATACTTAATCACTGAAAGCGTCGTCAGAATTCCAGCGACGCCTAACAGTATGCATCCAAGTAGAATATATATCACCATGTTCTTATTCGTTTTTCTGGTTCTAAATACAATGCATCTCCGGGCTGGATGTCAAATGCCTCGTACCACTCATCGAACAACTGAACCTGAGCATTGACTCTCATAAACGGAGCAGCGTGCTCGTTGTTCAAGTTATTATTACGGATGATTTCTTCAGTCTCGACACAGCACCACGTCGTAGCATAAGAAAGCCAGAACTCACGCAGCCATTTTACACGTTCCTCTCCGACGATGCATCTTGAATCCATTATATTGCACAGAGCGTGAAGAGCGATTCTCAGACCGCCGTTGTCAGCGATGTTCTCAGAAACTTCCAATTCGCCGTTACACTTCACGAAAGACAAAACTTCTTTCTCAGAGAAATGCTTAATCATCGGTTCTACCAATGAAGAAGTGAAGTGCTGCTCATCTTCTACAGTCCACCAGTTCTCCATATTTCCGAACTTGTCGAACATACGGCCGTTACGGTCGAACCCGTGAGTCATCTCGTGTCCAATGACAACACCGATGCTACCCAAGTTCTCAGCATCAGATGCATTGAAGTCAAAGAACGGAGCCTGCAAGATTCCAGCAGGGAAGCAAATCTCAACTGGATACATAGGACTGAAACAAGCATTGATTGTATATGGATGCATCGGCCACTCATCAACGTCAACGTCTTTATTGTAGTACTTCTTCATAAACTTCTTGTGAAAGAAATCATAGATTGCGAAAGAATTCTCGAACAAAGAAAGTCCGGCGTCCAATTTCAAATCATCAAAGTCGAGGTCCCACTTGTCGGGAAATCCGATTTTCTTGTATGCAATAGCGTCCAGTTTGTCAAGAGCAAATTGCTTCGTGCTTTTAGTCATCCATTCCTGAGATGCGATAATCTCAGCGAACGATTCTTTCAACAAGCGAATCATATCGATAGCACGATCCTTTGCTTCTTGTCCGAAGTACTTGTCAGAATAAAGTTTTCCGATTGGGTCGCCGAACATTCCGCACATATAGTCAATCTCACGCTTCCACTTAGGAGTGCGCTCCTTTGCTCCGCTTTTGTACTGAGAGAACTTCCAGAACTCGTCGCTGATTTCATCAGAGAATGAATCGACGTTACAGAGAACGAATGTGAATTCAAGAACGGATTTGAGTGTATCAAGACTGCTTTCGTTTAGGAGTTTGAAGAAATTGCGGACGTAATCAACTTGAGAGACGATGCAACGATAAGTCTCGTTATAGTCGAAGTAAGACAGCCATCGCTTGATGTCATAATTGAACTCCGATGTCATTTCCTCAAGGCTCATCATCCTGTAGTTGAGTTCGGGCTTATCCAAATCCTCGACTGAATAAGCACTGTCAATCAACTTCTTCTCGAAATCGAAATACGTGTTAATCAGATTAGCAGAATCTTCTTCGCTGTATCCCATCATCAGAAGCACATTGTTCACAACTTCAAGATACTTGTTGTACACGTCAAAGTCTGGACCGAGATAGTACTTCTTATTATATAGTATAGGATCTTGTGAGAAATACACTTCGTAGTGAGAAGAGTTCTTCATATCAGGACCTATGTCGACAGAAATCGGGAAACCAGCGTTCAAGTCTACGATAGCATAGCGCAAGAGTTCATCCTTGTCTTCAATAGAACGGAGATGCTCGATATAAGGACGCATCAACTTAAGTGTCTCAGGGTCCTGGTTCTTGGGACTGCGGTAAACGGCCAGCATATCGGCCATCTTGCGCTGTAAAGGATTGTTGCAGTCGAGGTTGTCTATGATGTCACGCAACTGTCCGATGATGATATTCTCGTCCAGGACGTCGAAGAACGTCCACGAGGGATAGTCTGCTGGCTGCTTGTATTCGTCAGCGAAATGTCCGGTAGCGTACTTGTAGAAATCGTCGCCTGGACGTACAGAATAGTCTCTTAATTTTTCTTTATTCATTATAATTATATGTTGTATAAATTCGTTTCTTATTATTTATGTGAGAAGATGTCTTCTGTTAGATTTAACGATTTCTTTAATCCCCAGTTTTTCCACTTATCCATCAATGATGAAGCGTCTAATGTTGTAGTATCTTCAGAAGTAGTTTCAGATTCATCTTTCTTCTCACCAGGTGGCAGAATATCCATAAAGAATAGTTTCCCGCAAGGTGGGGGAAGCGGTTGTACTTCAATATCTTCTGGTTTGATTTTCTTGTAATGACCGACTGTTATGGGTTCGTAAGTTTCTCTCGTCTCATCGTGCCAACGTCTTCCTGTGAATTTCTTATCGACCAAATCATACTCCTCTACTTTCATCCAACGAGCGTTCTCATCGAACAAATCGTCAGTCGGAGAAGAGACGATATATCTTGTCCAATCGTAACAGAATTCAGCAGCAGTCTTAATATCGTCTGGAAAATACTCAAACTTCTGGAATCTTGGTAACGTCAGAGGTTCGTCTAATCCGGCAAAATTCTGATTGAACAATGAATAGGGATTATTCAATTGCTCTTGACGAAACTCTTCGTTCGATTTCGCAATTTTCTCATCATCTTCTTTCTTCAGTTCTTTGAGTCGCTCGATAATCTTATCATCGGGACGTTCACACTTATGCCAGCGATGCTCAAAACGCACAGGAATCTTATCCAGCGCATCGAGAATAGCCTTCATGCACTCAGGACAATAGTCCTCGTTATTTAACTTACTATGACAACCTTCGCCGGATGCTTGATATGAATATTCTTTGCCACAATGTTTGCAGCGACAAATCCAAGTTCGCATAATCTTTCTTTATTAGTTTTTAATGTTAGACTACCATTAGTTTATATTGTTGAAAATTGTACTTGAAAACAAATCTTTAGTTTCGCTAGTACATAAAACAAATGTCGTCCGAATTTCTTTGAACGACATTTTCTCTATTTCTTATAATTATCTAATCAACTCAGCCAATCAACTTTACCTTCATAAAGCACGGTTTCTTGTGAAGTCGCACGTCCGGACAAATCAGTCTTGATAGCGAAGTACCTCTTGTCAGCCGGAACGTCCATCACAGACTTTGCATTGTCGGCAGAGATGAAGAAGAACATCTGCCCTATACTCATCTTATTGCAGTCAGTGTCTTGGTTCGGCTTGATGCTGATAGTGCCGCCGTCAGTTGATGAAAGAACGAGTTTGTACTTGTATACACCAGTCAAGTCATATGGAACTCTCACATTATCGCTGTTGATATTGAACAACTGAAGTCCGTAGATATTTCCAGTCTTGTTGAGACGCAAAGTCATCTGTCCCTGATTGTATACAGTCGCTCCGCTACCCACATTCTTTGCAACAAGATTAGTAGCATTATAATAAGAACGTATATATCGCTCTTTCTGAGGTTCTGGAGAAGTGACTGCAACCTCTTGTGTCGGACCCTGAATCTTGTTGATAATCTTATATGTATTAATATTCAGGTTTGTCAACTGATTCGATGTGTATGGAGCGGCGTCTACTAGCAGACTTGCTGTACGGATAGTCTCACTTCCCCTGAGGATATTGCGCAAGTGGCAAGTGAACTTCAGAGAAATCTTTGACGCACCGGTCGCTTCAATGATTGCGGCATCTGGACGATAGCGATTGCGCCAGAATGCTACACCGGACTGATAATTCTTCTCATAGTCGATTTCCCTACTGTAACTGTCCTCATAGACACGCACGCTTCCATCAAGGTCATAGTAGACATAGTCGATGAGTAATTCACAGAAGATGCTCAGTTTAGCCTTCTGTTCTGTCTGCTTGTCGTGATAGTAGAGACTATCGTCGCCAGTATCGGTATCATTGAACTTTCCGTATGCAAGTTCTGTATCATAGAATCCGTTAGCGTCCAGGCGAAGTTCGCCAGACATAAACTGACCGTAAACTTCTGTATCGAACTCATTATCTCCGTATACAGGGAGATAGATAATTTCTCCGTTTTCAGAGTCTGCATAAATCCTGGCGTTGAAGTACTCACTGTTGGGAACGTCGGTTATACAGCCTTCTACCGGATTAGGATCCGTAGAGAAATTGAGTCCCTTGATGTCGTCTTCTCCGACCTTGAATGTCTTTGAGACTGATTCTCCGACAGTATTGAACTCGATGATTGTGTTTCCGTCAAGGTTCACTGTATACAAATCAGACTGAGAAGTATTGACTGTTCCGTCCTCATTGAAGTAGATGACGACGAACGTCGGGTCGTTTGAAGTCTGCGGGTTTCCGTCCTCGTCATAGACATTGTGGTCACGGACGCCGATACCATAGAGGCTTGGGAACTCAATCTCGATGTACTTGTCATAGAACTTGCTGTTCATCAGCATAGGAATGTCGAGCAGATGAAGCGGAGATACGCTCTGTATGCCCATATACTTCTTCGGGTAGAGCATCGACTTGTCGATATATGCGTCAAGGATGTATACCTCGTCCTGAGACTTGAATACGTTCTCGTCGATGAATGTCTCGTGGAGAGCAGATGAATGCACTTTCAGAGTCATTCCGTCGAAATTGTCGAGCGAATATCCACTAATGAAGTACACACGTATGCTGTCATAGAAGAAGTTTGAACGAAACTTGACGTGAGGATAAGTAGAGTCAGCATCAGAATTTACAGCAGTATTGAGGATAGTCGTCGAATAGTCGATGAGTTCACTGCTCTGATACTTCATCACTTCGTCTATCATCACGTCAGCAGGGTCGAGCCAGTTGTATGAGCCGTTGTCATTTGCTGGATACTTATTATAGAGCGACTGATTGAGGAACCAGGACTTGTTGGCTTCAGCCGGATTCGTATATCGCAACTCTTCTGTATAGTAGAGTTTGTCATCGTATCCCTTATAGATATAGAAACTCCTGGGTTGCACGTCCTCAGACGTATGATCGAAGATGACGTCCTTGCTGCGTGAGCGGTATTCCAGGAGAATCTGGTCAGTAACTTTATACCAAGTGGAATAATAATGTTTTGTCATTTAAATAATAATGAAGCGACATTTTCATTATTTATCTTTCTTTGAGTGTAGATGTGGGATGCAAATGATAAATATCTTATGAAGGGAATTTTCGAAGACATATTGGACGATATTGAGCCGTTGCAGACGAATAGTGCAGCCGCTCTTTCTGATGATGACTCTTTTTGGATTGAGTATGCTGACATCGATTACGACCAGTCTGCTGATGATTATGATATATCTATAACTGCTTCAATAAATTTCACTAGAACTATTACAGACGAATATATTGAAGAATTGAAATCTGTTATCGAAGATGAATTTATTGATGTCTTTGATAGTTGTAGAGAGATTCGAGAATATTCAAAGTTCTGCATCTACAAAGGAACAAACAAGATGGCTGATTTGTCAATTGCATTCAAGTTCTTAGAGCAAGACAAGATGACTCAGATGAGATTTTTAAATTTCATTACGAAACTTGTCCGACTGATGCTTCGCTTGATAAAGATACAGCCAATTGATACAATTAAACTTGAATTGTTCTATGAGTCTGGGTTTATGCCAAACTTCTGGAGAAGAATATATTCAACAGATTTGTTTAGTGGCGTTCCAGCAGAAAGTTTTGTCATTCATTTTCTTCAGAAAGACGGCAGGAATTTTGTTTACGCCATGAACCACTTTATGCCGGAAAAAGAAAAGATGGTCGAGTATGCTGGGCCGATTCTTGCTGAAGCATATGCGAAGAAGCGCCACATAATCTGAATATTAATTCTTCTCTCTCAGTTTATCAAAGAAATTATCATCAATCTTGTTCTCGTAGAACACATATTCATTAAGTTTCTTGACGAACCACTCTTCCCAATAACCGGACTTCGATTTCTTCCAGTTAGCATCGGGAACGTCTTCCATCAAGTTCACTTTGAATATGATACAAACTTCTCTCTGGGCAACGCTGTCATTGTAATCTGGAAATCCTACGTGCATTATTAATCTTTGAGCCATTGATTTGAACGTAGCACCGCCCATAATGAACATAGCATCAATGACTTCAACTGAATTTCCATTTAATATATACTCATTGAGATTCTCTACATATTGCTGAGCATCTGCGTGAATATTATAGTTTCTTTCTGATGGATCGGCTGAATATGTTGGAATCGTTCCTCCACCGTAAAGAGGGAAGAACATATACTGTACTATTTTATATTGTATTTTACGACGCTTGTTTAAGCAGAATTTTATTAACTTACTCAAATTGAGGTTGTTATTCTTTGGAAGATGCTTTCGAATTTCCAATCGTTGTGCGCTGTTGTATTTGAAATCTCCGTGAGCGTCTGCTGCGTTGTAATAATAAAATCGAAACATATACTCAGAAACATTGAAATGATACGTCAAATCTTGCATCTATGTAAGCAATGTTTCGTCATCAGCATAGTAAAGCAGACGTCCGAAGTCATACCAAGTTTTGTAAGCATCGCCGAGTCCGTTGATGCCATTGTCTTTTTCTGCTCCTCTGTTAGCAGCAAACTTGATGACGTCTTTTGACCAATCCAGATAATTCTCATCATTCCCAAAGTACCAAGAATTAGAAGTCATATGACGGACGACTTTAGTCTCCATCTTTCCGATGAACGTCTTGTTCTCTAGGATATTGAAAAGATTGCTGATGAAACGCACCGACTGACGAAGCATCGTGTAACTGAACTTCAGTTTGATTGAGAAAATGATATAGACTGCGTTCTGACTGTCCTTGAATTCCCAACCCAAATTTGTTTGATTCTCATTTGACAATTCAGAAACGCATCTAACAAGTTCTTTGTTCTCACAAACAAACAAAACTTCAGACATCTCATCAATAAAACGAGTACTATCGCTCAAAGTATATATCTGTTCTTTGAGTTCTCTGATAAATGCATCAATTTCTTCAAATTCGTCTTTTATAGCGTCATTTACGTTTTTTGCCATAGCACCGAAGAAATCATGCAGGGGATTCGGGAAACGATAAGGATCGTACTTGATGCGAAACAACAAGTCATGCTTCTCTGCCTTAGCGGGAGATATACGAGTCTCATTGTCAATGTCAATCGCACTGACCATCTTCGATGAAGCAGTCTTATCAACGACTTCAATATCATCGAGCAAATCTTCTAGCAATAAATCCTTATCCATCATCTTTAATTATGAAACATTAAATCTGTTTAACCTGTCTTCAACAAGCAAGTCGATGAGTTTTTCTTCGGGCAACTGACTCTGGAATATATCTTCGTTGATAGCATTAATGAACCACTCTATGAAGAAATCCGTAGAACGCGATCCTCTCTCGTGAACATCCATCTTAGCACAGACGCAGCAATCAACCATATGTCCTTCGTCTGTAACAACTGTCTCTGGACAGAAGAACACATAAAGCCAGAGTCTTGCTCCCACGACTCTCCACTTCATAGAGAACTGATGAATCAAGAGTTCGTGTCCTTCGTACTCGTACCACATCATCTCATCTTTCATCTTCGAGATTTCTCTATTTCCAGGAAGTTGACGACCTTCTATCCAGGGTATCATAGTGTAACCGCCGTTAAGTAGAGAATTTCCTTTACGATATATGGGCTGAATCAGCAACTCCGTGTTATAATAGAATTCTGATTCTTCTCTGTCTCTCGTGCTTATCAACACTTTCATATTCATAATGTCAAGTATGATTTCTGCCGGAATGTTAATCTCTTCCAATGAAGAAGTCTGGACAGCGGTATTGCAGACTTTATAGTTCACTTCTGTCAAATCGAAATTCGGGAAGCAAGAAAGAAGTTTGTCTCTCGCCTGAAGTTTTGTCTCTTTTTCCGGATAGAAAGTTTCGATAAGATTGTATATAAGTCCGTATGTACACGTCAGTGCTGCACGATACGTCTCATTGCTCTCCTTGCCTCCGGACCTGACGAATTTCGGGAATGACGAATCGAGATAGAACATATTCTGCTGACGAATATCTGACCAAGTGTTCTCTTTCTTCGGACAAACACCAACGCTCATAGGATAAGTGTCGTCTGTATGCAGATGAAGTACATTATATAATCTATAGAACATCAAGAACACTTGCTTAACGTTCGTCTTGTCTATATTAATTGCGACGTTTGCCACCAACTGATCCATACGACCGCCGAATTGTCCGACGAACATAAACTTCTGGTCATACATTATTTCTGGAATGTTTTGCGAAAGACTCTCAAGATTAGTCGTAAAGACGACGTCTGAGAATTCCGTGACGCAATGAGAAGCATCAAGAGAAATCGTGATAAGTTCTGTGAGGTCGGCTATCACTTTACGGACTTCTGTATCTGTAGAAGCGACTCTCTCATAGGGAATCTTCAAAAGAAACCCATAATGTTCAGCAGACGGCATCAAAGTGGGTTCGCCGATATTAGCAACAATCTTGGTTGTGTCTTTATCAGCAGGTTCTGTGATTTCGTCCATTAAGTCATAAAAGAGTGTGTCGTTCTGTTCGTTAGCCATTAATTCTAAAGCGATAAACCGATTTTAATTATTTATCTAAAGTATAGCTAACGAAGCAAATCACATAGATGCGTGGAAAATGAAGTCTCCGTACACTTCACGGCTCTGCGGACCCCAACTTGTCAAGATAGCCAGGACGTAGAAAGGATTCGTAAGTTTGAGGTCTTTGTATCTTGGTAGAATTTCTGCACCCATCTTCATAATAGCCTCAAGCATCTCCCAGGCTTTCTTGACTCTTATACCGTTGTCTTGTGAAAGAGCATAGCGGATCTTGAATGCGGCAGGATCAATGAAGTACTCGAACTCCTGGATTGGTGGCATAATCTTCTTGACCATAGCATCAATCTTCTCATAGTCAATCATATTTCCGCTAAGTTTCGGAAGAGCCTTGTTCACTTCCGGTATAACTGGAATGCAAATCTAAGTCGGTCCATATTTCGGATACTGAATAGACTTAGCAGTCAAGAACCATCCCATAGATTCCGGTGGGACGGGTCCGTTGATAGGTAGATTCATCAACTAGTCGAGTGCTGTCAATGCAGCAACAAGCGCCTGCTGTATGCCGGCTATAGTCGTCATAACGGTCTTAATAGGAGCAAATGCAGACTCAAGAACTTTATCAAGAGCACCGAACTTTACTTTCTTCAAGAGTTCAATAACCAAATCGTTCTTCTGTATCATCAACAGATTGACGATGTACTTCAAACGGAAGAACATCTCATCGATTCTGAGTGTAATATAGTCTCTGAACTCCTGTGGCAGTTTAGCCTTGTCACGGATGAGTTCCGGCAGTTCTGTAATGAGATTGAGGATAGCATCGAGCAAACGCAGTTTATCCTGAATCTGAGCGAGCACTTCAAGAGATTTCTCTCCGGCGTTAGAGACGTTTTTCTATGCAGCAGCGAGTTTAGCCTTAGCGTGACATCCCTTTGAACAGTATCCGTTCTTCAGCAACTTGTCTACTCTCTTTCCGCATTCCGGACATGTGAACTTCTTCGTCTTGATGGTTCCGTCACTTCCAAACCCGTCTTCCTTGACCTTCGAAGTTACTGTGATTTCTTCTTTTGACTCTGATGAGTTAGACGTTCCACCTCCCCTTATCATCTGTTCGAGAGCACCCATACTGCGGTCGAAGGTAGTGAAGCGCAGCAAGTAATCGTCGACAGAAAACATCTCACCCGTCGACCAACCTTTGTCGCTGATTCTAAGTCCACCGCCGGTTTCTTCACGAATTCCGAGGTCTTCCAGATTAAATGGATACTTTTTAGTTAGAGCCATAAAGAAGAAAGATTATTAAATAATGTTCTCAACCATCTCCATTTTGGAGTCGGCGAGTTTGACTGTGTTATTGTATTCAATGATTTTGTTCTTCTTGAATCTCTGGTAGAAAAACACTTCTTCAAATATCTTGAACAAGTTTTTGTGCTTTGGTGCGTTTCCGTTCTCAATAAGAACGAATTTGTCTATCGTCGCTACAGACTAAAACTTCTTTTTTAAATTATGATAGATGTTCTCGTTGATATTCTTGTTGATGTATATAATTCCCTGATATTTCTTCAATCTCGACTAAGAAATAATGTTCGAGACAATCTCATTATTGATGTAATAGATATTGGACGGTTTCTTTACATCGAGACCCAATGACTATATAAAACTCTAAACATCAAAGACATAGAAGTTCTTGATGTTTGATATTAGCGTTTCTAGTTTTGATGCTGGTTCGGAAGTGACGTATATATTCATTATAGATGCTTGTAAGTGAATATCGTTTGAATGAAATGTCAGGAGTCAGAGATAATCCAAACTCCTGACAAAATTATTTATTAGCGATTTTCGTCACTTTTGAACTTCGGGAGATTTATTTTCCGAATTTTTAGAAGACGACGTTCCTTCATAGAACTTCGTGAGACCCTGGTTCAAAGAATCAAGTATACTCTGTCGAGGAATCCTGGCTGTCAGAGACGATACGAAATTCTCAGCCATACCGTCTTCATAGGCGGTCTTGATAGTGTCGTATACTTCCTTCGGAGGTAAGTCGAACTTGATGCTCAGAGTAATCTTGCAAGTCTTCTTCTTGCTCTTCATCACCATATTCCTGATGAACGGATCCTCATCGGGAATCGTATAGATGTCAGCATTCGTCTGAGCATCTTTAAGTTGCTGACGCAGTTTCTCATTTTCTGCACGCAAGTCAGCATTTTCCTGAGCGTACTTACCCAAGAGGACTTTCTCGTGCTCTAATAATTCGTCAGACTGCTGTTCGTTCTTGGCTACGACTTTACTATCAGACTCTTCACTGTCGAAATCAAAATCTTCGGTGGGCTGCACTTTCTTCTGAACTGGACGTACAGTCGGGATGCGATTCTTCTTGGGTGCTGCTTTCTTTTCTACGGGATGCGGAGTAACGACTGCATTCTCAAGTTCCGGATGAATACTCAGAAGATAGTTATCGTCCGGCTCTTGAGCAAAGTTCGCGGGAATGCGTGGAGCACGCTCAACTTCCCACACTTCGTCGCCCGGCTTAGCGTGGTCGCCGTTGATGGGAATTCCGTTTTCGTCTGTCGTAATATTCTCAGGCTGAGGTGCGTAGTATAGTTGTCCGTCAGCACCGACCATAGGTTTCTGCTCAGTGTCAAACTGAACGACACGCTTCTTGAATTTCCAAAGAGAGTTCGGACTAGCGACCTCAATCATAGCCTTCTTCATACGCAGCGGCTCTTGTGTATCATAGGGAGCGATGAATTCTGAGTTACAATATGTTCCATCCTCAAAATAATAGAGTGTCATATCGGGATCACTGATGTCGTCGATGTACTTCAGACGCGTCACTTTACCCAGATTGTCTGCTCCTTTCTCAATGTGCTGAAAAAATCTTGGCATAATAAAATATTCTTCTTTTCTCGATTTGTTTATTTATTAGCGTTTTTCTCCAAGGTTGGTTATTTTGAAGAAAAAATTTAATGAAGTTCATCATCTATAACTTCAATATCGAGCACTTCGCAAGAATGAACCGTTATTCCTTCATCATTTTCGTGACTTTCCGGTAGTTCATCCTTGTGTTCATCTTCTGGGTCGTCTCGTGACTTTCCGAATCCGAAGAAACGCAATATCTTTCTAATAAACGCTAGCATCTACATTATTATATATACGAAATGTGATTTTGTCTATCAAAATACGTCTAAAAAGAAAGAGAGCGAAATCTCTAATAAGAAATCGCTCTCTGATTAGTTTAAAAATTATCAACTCACTTATCTTCTCCTTCGGCTTCTGCACCGGCTTCAGGGACGTCGAACATATCCTCTTCGAGAATACTTGAGTCGTTCGCTCCGAAATACTCACGACGTTTAATAGTCTGTGTCATCGTGCGTGAGCCGTCAGAATTAGTCACATTCGATACAGTGACTTTATTGCCGCCGAACGATGATGTGATGCTACGAACGCCGAGAAGTCCTACAGAGATTCCGTAGTATGTCAGAATGTACTCTATCAGTGAAAGTACGATAGTAGCCTCAATGACTTTCGTAGCACAAAGTACAACGAGAGCAATGAGCAGAACAGTTGTCGTTATTGAACCTAGACCGGACACGAAAAGTATCACAGAGGTCTTACCAGTCTGCTCAGAAGAAAACATTTCCTTCCACTCAAACTTCTTAGGGTCATAAAACGGCTGTCCTTGAGCATTGTACTGCTGTTTATTGTTCAGATTATTGCCGTTTCTCATTGATAAAAAGAATTCAATTTTCTTTATTTATCAACGAAACGTCAAAACAACCCTTAGAAATCATCTTATTTTCTCAAGGACGTCGACTGAGCGTTGTATGAGAGATTCGAGTTCGTCGGCACTCATTCCCTTTACTTTCGTTACTTGCTGGACAACGACTTTCTTCGAATCTCTATCAGGGAACACAAGAATTTTAACAGTATCATCGAATGTACGTTCCATCTGCTCTTTAATTTGTAGCATACATTCGTATGCTTTTGGATTATTCATATCTTTAATTCCAACATTTACTGCGAGAATCAATTTGTTGCAATCTCTCATTTTACTTGTTTTAGCACTAATCATAATAATGTATTTGAAGTTATTTTTGTCTTCTTTGTTTTCTTTTTTGACTTCTCAGCAATTTCAACTTCTGCTGTTTCTTCGCTCTCAACGACCTTTGTTTCAGCACTCTTCTTCGCTGAACTTCTCTTCTTCGGAGAATTGAGTTGTTCTGGGAAATCTTTCTCAAGTTCCTTACGCAGTTTCGCTAAGTCATTCAAGTACATATCTTCTATAGACGTTGCCTTGACGTACTCAATCTCATCGTGAATCTCTTGGTTCTTCTTCAAGAGTTCTGCCTTTTCTTCATCAGTGAGTTTCGATATTTCGATACTCAGCACACTATGAGGAAGTTTCTCCTTGTCTAAGTCTTTCTTGACATCAGCCTTCTTGCGATTCTGAATCTTAATCTTTCCGGAATTCACAAGTTCAATGAACTTACACAAATCTGAATTGTCCTTATATCGCTGCTCAAGAACACTGACCATTCTGTCTTTCCTGACCTGGTACTTCGTCAATCTCCACTTCACGAAATACTCTGTCAGTTCTTCTCCCGTCTCAAAATAAATCAGTTTTCCTTTCTCGTCAAGGACATTGAGAATATTCTTGTCTACGAGTTTTGTAAGCATCAGCATAGATTCCAAGTCTTTCACTTTATCAGGCTGGCTCATAGCACTGAGTTTTCCGGGAGCGAAGACGATTCGATAATCGATGTTTCCGTCTTGGGAGAAGTTCTTCCAGTCACGAATCTTCCCACTATCAGCCAAATCGTTCAACTCTTCTTCAAATGCCTTATATGTCACTCCGTAAGGAAGGTCGACAATCTTGACGATATTGTTCTTCAAGTCTATGCTGTACTCTCCCTTAGACGTCCAGCGACGACTTTTCTCACTATATGTAAAATTCTCTTGCTTGATTCCTTTCACATACGGTTCGAGTTGACGGAACGTATGTCCCTCTTTGATGACGTCGACGCAAGCATCAATAACACCCAGAGGATTCATAGGAACAGCGTTGAGGAACTTATATCCAGGAGCCAGACCCTGTTGTGCGGATACGATGACTAACGGGATGATAGGCAGGAAATTGAAAGGCTCAAGCACTTCTCCCTCATCTTCTACATACTCAAGCAAGTCCCAATCTGTCTTCAGCAACTTTGAATACTTGGACAGTTTCACAGACAAGTAACGTGGGTTTGACTTTGCGTTGGGACATCTCAGCGTACCGTGCTGTCCGACTATCTCAAGTAAGTTCAAGTTATCCGAGAAGTCTGAACCCCTTGTGAATATAGCGTCGTGAAGTCCAGAATCTCCGTGAGGGTAGAGCGTTTTCTCGAACACACTGCCGCTAAGAGACAGAAACTTGACTTCATCTCCGTTACGTGTCGGGCCGACAAACGCAGAGTACATCACTTTACGTCCAGATATTTTCAAACCGTCACAAAGCGAAGGACATGCACGAGAACGTATGATGTACTTTGCGCACTCTTTATAGTCCGTATCGAGGAAGTCCGAGATAGTTCTCGTCTTGTATTGCTATGTACTTGCGAGCAGATGTCCGTCAAGTGAACGGCGCCCGCCTCTGTTCAGTATAGGCATAATCTAATCTGTAATCTTTTATTATTGTACTTTAAAATCAGAAATTAGTTTCACAAATAAATATTCTATGAAGAAATTATTGATTTTGGCATCAGTGATGCGCAGCCAGCTAGAGTCTGGTCTCTGGGGAGCCGTGAAGGACACTTGGGCTGACGATGTCATCAAGCATCGTTTCCAGAATATACGCTTCTACGGATACTGTGCGATGAGCAAGGACGAGAAGCATTAGAGTCCGCACGATACGCTCGGATACATCGGTGTAGATGAGAAACTCGTGCTTCTTCCGCAGGACGATGACTTGCTGTCTCAGTTCGACAGAACACGTGCGACAATGCGTACGCTCATCCAACATCTTCGTGACGCCGACTACGTTCTGTTCACCAACTGCTCAACGTATATCAACGTCCCGTTGCTGAATGATTTCGTACAGAGTCTGAGTGAGCAAGACCTTAAAATATACTGCGGACGTGTGATTTCTGCTCAGTATATGTCGGGTCCTTACTCGTGGTGCTTCTACGGAGAGGGAAGTGCTATTCTGCTCAGACAACCGTGGATTAACTATCTCCTTTAGAATCAGTGGCGTAAGCACGTTATCGAAAACGATCACGTCAACGGAGAGAAGCAATGGCTGTTCTATAAGAGAAATGTTACTGACACTGCTATCGCTTGCATCGTAAATGACTTGCTGCTTTCTAATGATGCTGCGGATTGTTTGAAAATATTAGACATTGATGAGTCGAATATACAATCAAAGAAACTCGATCACACGCTTTTCTGGCAAGACTGGGGACAGGATCATATGAGAGAAGAAGAACCAGAAGTATGGCCAGTGATGGGTAGCATCGATTGCCGTGACAAGACAGATGCATTGACAGCGAAAAACCTTCACACTGTTCACGATAAAGTGAAGGAATACTATATAGAAAATGATTATCAAACAGATATGCGATACATTGATTCATACGTAGACAATCCACAGACGCCGGTAGTAACTAAGTCATTGGACAAACCAGACTGTTGCATCGACGACTATGAAAAAGTGCCGTTTGACGACTATCACAAATGGCTTGAAGAGAACAGCGATATACCAAATCTTGAAGTTAACGAAGATGGAAATCTAGTAGAAGTTCACGAAAATGACAGAAAGAAGAAACAGAGTTATTACGACCAGTGGGGTCAGGAGATTCCCGCAGGAATGACGTACGCTGAGTACTTCAACATCCCGTTCTGGGATCATCGTTGCTGGTACAAGCATCCTTGGGCTGGTGACAACTTCTGCGGTTGCTGTCAGAGAGAGCAACTTGTTTATCCGGGCGGAAGTCCGACACATGAACACGACGGAAGCGAAGATTGCGACTGTCACAAGAAACATCAGAGTGGGAACAGTAAAAACACAAGTTGTGGATGCTTCGATTGGGACGTCATCTAATCCAGCTTCGGACGATTTCAACAATAAATAAACAAAAGATACATATACATTATTAATATATGCTACATTATATGCTCAACGAAGATTTCTTCGACGACCTGGATATGGAAGAAATTCCTCAGAAATCTGCTGCCCGTAAGATTGTCGATGACGATGAAATCTCTGCGGAAGAAATTCACGAGTACAGATATATCCTGAGGTTTTACATCTCTGCTATCGGAAAAGACAAGAAGCAAGAGTGGTACACTAGCAAGTTGAAGGCTTTTCAGCAAGATTTCTTCGACATTCTCCAGATTTCAAGAGTCATCGAGGATTTCTCTTCGATGGATATTATCTTCTATGTGCAGTGGTGGTATTGTCGTGGTTTCAACTCAAACTACGAGAAACGCATCGAGACTCTCGATGGCGTTAAAATCGCATATCCTTACAGTTAGAGATACTATACTTGTGCGCTTGATGCACTTCAGGGACGAAGCAGTTACAATCAGGGTCGTCTGAACAATGACATCACTTTCAATATGGGCTTCACCGTAGACTGCTCGAATATGAAGAAATTCACGAAGTTCATATGTGACATCACCAAAGCATTTGATATTGCTGTACGACGAAACTTCAAGTCGGGCGCTCGTGCGAATTCTGTAAATTATGAAGGTGACGGAAAGTATCAGATGCAGATAACTCCGTACGACATCGCAGACGTTCAGAATTTTGATGAAAAGATACAGCGTAAATTCCAGACATGGTTCCGAGCATTCAATCCGGAACTAATGCCGAAGGAAATCAAGCAGAAGTACGAAGCGTTCAAGGAAACTAAGAAACAGGGACTCATTCCGGCAGACTTGAAGCAGATTCTGCTTTATTCTGGTCTGTGGAGCGATAATGCTAAAATAGAAGTCAATGGAAAGAAGGCTGACATCACGCTCCCGAACTCATTTGACTGGTTTATGGGTTCTGCGAGATGGAGAATGTCACATCTTTTGACTGATACATATGACATTCATATTCACGGAGGTAAAGAATATAAGTTCGATTATACGGCTGGTTATTAGAAGTGGAACGGGAGCGCAAATATTGATCGTGGCGCAGAAGTCGAAGTTGAGATGATTAAGAAAGCTCTCGCTAAGGCAGATGGATGCAATAACTTGTAGATTACCGTCGATTTGACAGTCGAGAAGATTGACAAAATGGACGGCGAGACAATCGACTTTACGAAAATGTTTCCTGGATACAACATCAGACTGCGTTGCAAGAAAAAGAAAGGCTTCTATAACTGGCAAGAAAAACCGATTGTTAAACGAACGATTTACGTAATTGATTCCAAGGGCAAGAAAGTTGCTTGGGAATATGAGATACCTTATGGGAAAGGCAAGCGTTGGTAAGATATTCGAGAGTTTTCTCGACGACATTTACGATGAACTTGGTAGCGTTCAGCAAAAGGCCAGCACGAAAGTGGTCACTGACGTTATCAGGGAGGGACGTCCAGTCGAAGATTTCCCGTTTACGATGCAGTTCCAAATCAATCACCTCGGTAAAGAAAGTCGTAAAAGTGAGGATGAATTCGTCACACGTCTGAAGAAATTCGACGAAGAACTTAGAGACAACCTTGAGATGTGTCCGTTTGTTGAAGATTTCTCACGTCTGACTTATATGATGATGAACGACAAGTGGAACAATGACTACTATCGTCGTAACGAAGACTTCAAGACCGAGTTTGATTTCAACGATCTTCATTTCTACAATGAAGAGAACTTCGGAAAGCATCATATCGAAGAAGCAAGTCAGTTTGATGTCAGCGTCGGAATAGAATTCACCGGACTCAACTACAACAACCTTATCCAACTTGTAAAGCAACTGCGCAGAATCCTCCAAGCTTCTGTGAAGTACTCATTCCCTGAGGGAAAGTTCGCAGACATCACATTCGTTGATACAAGAGAAGGAAAGAAAGCAGCAAGATACAGAACTGCTCGTATGGACGTCCAGAGAATGCTTGACTTCGAAAACCGTCTTGACAATAGAGCCACGAAAGAAGCGTACAAAAAACTTCAGATGGTGTTCTTCGACTACGGACATCAGGATTACATCAACAAGCAGTTTGATGCGAAAAAGCAGAAATACTCAACTTATGCTCAGTTAGTGATAAAGGCTCTTGATATTGATGATAAAAAGTTGTTGGTCAGCGAAACTGACAAGACGCTTTTCGTTGAGATTCCGAAAAACGAGAAATTCTCTGTCAATCTTTATGCAATGGCTCGTGTCTATGAACTGATGAAGAAGTATGACAGATATTTTCTCATCACTGTCAACGGAGAACTGATTGTGAAGATATGGTATCTGATGATTCAGGAACGCGGACAATATAGTGAAGCAGACAAATTCGAGTATATGGTGAACCATTGTCTGTACTCAACAATCAATGCGCTGACTCTGAAGATTGACTATGCACATCCTGATTATGTCATCAATCTGACAAATCTGTTCATCAAAGAGTTCAAGGCAGTCTTTGCGAATCTTCCAGAATATAGACTGTCTGCTCAGCAAATCAAGAACTATCATATTCCGGTTATCAAGTTTACAGAAGAGCCGAAGAAAGTCAAAATTGTTGATAATACTAAGAATAAGAAATGACGATTTTCAAATTGATATACAAAGCATCACAGATTATCGAAGGCTACTGCAAATGGCTTTATGATGTAATAACACGTCAGGGAAGCATATATTCTTTGAAGCGCCTTGTCATATGCCGCGACTGTGAACATAATAAGAAAGGCATCTGCAACAAATGTGGATGCATCATTAAGGCAAAGGTTCGTGTGAAGTATATGCTCGACGAAGAACAGAAGAGTATAGAAGGATGTCCGGAACGCAAGTGGTGAATCTGCAATTCCGGACATCGGGGGAATATATGATAGTAAAACAACAGAATTATTTAGAATAAGTCATTGTGTTTAATATCGGATTTCTTCTTTGAAGTTCTCTTCGAAGAAGATTTTTTATTGACTGTTGGTTTGGATGCCAAGTCGTCATCTTCTTGTTCTTGAGAAGAAGAAATGATATTGTCA
>NFZD01008923.1_pt1 | contig 44944 bp, 39 predicted proteins | sample 1095381 | NCBI WGS metagenome assembly NFZD01 (sample SAMN03609891, study PRJNA323583) | gut metagenome | isolation source: feces | host: Rattus norvegicus | place: Denmark: Riget | collected 2013 | reverse complement strand
AAAAAGAAAATTTAATAAAAGAAAAAAGAAATGGTATTCAAGACTTATATAAGCAAGTTCAACACAATAGTATCAAATTCCAAGCTTAACATGGGAATCTCTCCGATTTCAGAGCTTATCTATGGCAAGGATACAAAAGTGTCAAGGGCAATGGTTTATTTTGACCACAATAAAGTCAAGAAGTTGATGGAAGATGGAATTATGATTGACAAGAGCAAGATGACGCATACCCTTCATATCACCAATGCTGGCTCTATTGACCCTACCCAACTTCATTCTTGTGTGCCTTCAACCATAGGTGAGGGGAAAAAGATACGCGCAGCCTCCTTTGACCTCATATTTTTCCTAATTCCAAAGCCATGGGATAGGGGGAAGGGCTTTAACTACACCAAGTCTTTCCTTAACGTAGGTTATTATTCACCGACACCAATAGACCCTAACAGACTTGTATCTGAGAACGGTTCCAATTGGTTTCAACGACAAAATGGCCTTGTTTGGGATGAAGAGGGTATTTATACCAATGACACACTCTCCAAGGAATATGACAAATGGGCTTGTGGCGAGGATTCAATCGTTATTGGAAGGCAGCATTTCGACTATGGCAATGAAAGTATTGAACTCGACATAACTGATATTTTCAATAAGTTTTTGGATGGAGAAAAGGAAAATTATGGCATTGGTATCGCCTACTCTCCGCTTCTTGAGGTAAGTGAGAGTGAGTACGAGAATTATCTTGGATTATTTACAGATAAGACCAACACATTCTTTGAGCCTTATGTGGAGACAAGATATGAGGACGTGGTATCAGATGACAGGTCTAATTTCGTGTTGAATAAGCACAACAAACTCTATCTCTATTGTACGATTGGTGAGCATCTTGAGGACCTAGACAAGAATCCAATTGTGACTATTACGGACAATAACGACGAGGTGGTTGAAGACATCAATGGAACTCTTTTAAAGGACATTGAGGCCAAGAAGTTCTCAAGGGGTATATACTATATTGATTTAACACTCCCTCAGATGCGTTTTCAAGCCGACACAATGCTTTTTGACACATGGGATGGGTTAGTATATCAAGGAGTGGATTTGGAGCCTATAGAGCTTGATTTTACGCTTAAATCACCAATGAATTTCTTCAATATAGGAAACTCTATGGAAGCTGATAACATTACTTATTCCCCTTTAATAAGTGGTATAAGGGAGAAGGAGCAGATAAAGAGGGGCGATGTGAGAAAGCTTATAATCAATGTAAGGCCGTCTTATACGTATAACACATACCAACTTATTGACTCAATCGACTTGAGGCTCTATGTGAAGGATGGTACAAGGGAGATTGACGTGATTAAGTGGGATAAGGTCAACAAGACTTTCACCAACAACTATTATGTCATAGACACGAATATACTGATACCAAATAGATATTTCGTTGACATTAGGATAAGCTATGGGATGAACTCTATTGTACACTATGATGTGCTTACATTCGACATTGTGGATGACTTGAACGACAAATACAATTGATAATCTATTTATTAATTGTTAATCAAAAATAGTTTTCAAAATAAAATGAAACGTAAGAAAATAATAACCCACGATAAAACTAAGGCGTATAACCCTATCTGATAGGATTGTACGCCCTTTTATTTAATAGATAAAAAATGGCTAAAAAGAAGAATACCAAGGAGTTAGATGAAAAGGAGCTTCAAAAACTGATGGAGGCTCTTGGTGATAATGTTTCAACAAGGCCAAGCATATTGGACTTTAAGCTTGATGTCAAGTGCAAGAATGAGAAGCAGAAGGACTTCTTGAAGTTGATGAAAAACAAGAAGAAGGTGATTTGCTTTGGCATAGGCTCCCCAGGAACTGGTAAGTCTTATCTCTCCCTCGCTTTTGCCCTCAAGGAGTTGAAGGATGAGAAGTATGACAAGGTCGTGATGATAGTTCCGACAGCCCCAGCAGGAGGTCTTGACCTAAATCTTGGCTACCTCAAGGGGGATTTCGAGGACAAGACACGTCCTTTCAAGGAATGCGACGAGGAGACAATCACCAAGATACTCAAGAATAGTGGCAATGATACTCCCAAGAAAATAGCGAAGGGGCTTATAAATGGCGGATATATCAAGTATGAGTTCATTAATTTCGTCTTGGGCAAGACATTTGACAATGCGCTTATACTCGTCAACGAGGCTGAGCAGTATACCAAGGAGAACATGAGGCTCCTCCTTACACGAATTGGAGAGGACAGCAAGATAATCATCACTGGTGATATTGAGCAGACAAACCGACGCGACATTGTCAATAAGAAATCCGCGTGTGGATTGGATTATGCAGCGGAGAAACTCTCCCAATTGGAAGAGGTTGGAGTGACCGAGTTCACGAGGGATAATATTGTGCGAAATCCGTTGATTACCAAGATAATTGACGCTTGGGATTGAAAAATAAGGGCAACTTCGATGAGTTGCCCCTTTTTGTTGTTATTTTCAGAAAGTTAGTGATATTTATAATTAAAATAGTTATGCTTAAATGAAAAGGATAAAGATTCATCAATTAATAGTATTGGAGAGAATACTTATGGAAATTGAAGACAGATACAAGTTTGACATGCTGTTCTCCACCGCCTATAGTGTTATGGAATGGCTCAAGACCATTGGGAAAATAACCGATTATGCCATAATGATACAAGAGGAATATCAAAAGGCCACCAATGACATTGAGGGGCTTAAGGCCTATCACAAGAAAGTCATGGAGGATGAGATTGAGCTTGGTATTGTGGACAATGTGATATCTTTCATTGATGAGATAAGCAAGGGAAAGGATATTGAAAAAATTATCCAAGAGGTTAAATTTTGGTAAAGGAAAGAAGAAAAAGAAAACTATTTTTGAATAATAACAAAATATAAAAAAAGATAAGAAAATATCATGGCAGATAATGCAAGAGGAATACATGTTTCCCCAGGTATATACAGTCGCGAGGTAGACCTTACCTACGCTGTACGTAGTCTTGGTATTACAACGCTTGGTGTTGTGGGTGAGACGTTGAAGGGCCCAGCTTTTCAACCTATAGATATCCACAATTGGCGTGAGTTCCAAGAGACTTTTGGTGGGACAAGCACGGAAAAATTCAAGGGAAGCCAATATCCTAAATATGAGCTGCCTTATATTGCTCAGTCATATTTGAGTGAGTCAGAGCAGCTGAAGGTTGTACGTGTGTTGGGCTTAGGCGGATATAACGCAGGACCAGCATGGCTCATTACAGCTTCAAACGGTGACAGTGATGCAACAAAGCAAGCTGTGGCCGTAATCCGTTCAAGAGGCTCATATAAGCCTTATAACACTGGAAATACGAGTGGTTGCACATGTGAATCTACAAAGTATGACACACTTAAGTATTTCGTCGGCGAACAAGCGCAAGCGGCTAATACCCCATGTGAGAAGATGGGCTTCAATATGGATGCCCTTCAGATTAAGCAGTATGTTCCGCTCACAAGCAATGGTAATGAATGTGACGGATATGATATGGGCAGCGGCAACACTTCATTTAGCATATCTCAGACCAATCGTGGTAGGTTTAAGCTTGTTGGCGTTATAGGTACATATACTAGCGCTGAAGTAACCAAGATTATAGCTGATAAGGATAGGACAAAGGGATATTTCGAATATGCTGTATCACTTAATCCTTATGACAAGGAATATATTCTTAATATACTTGGCACAAAGGCATATGATGGTGATGCCCCAATTTATGTTGAGTCATTGTATGATGTGGCTCTTGAGCAAGGAATCGTAAACGGAGATGTGTCTCAAATAGATGGTGAACTCGCTAAGTATCAAGTGTATAACACAGCCGATTTCTGCCATCTTGAACCTATTTATGGCATTGTAGAAAAACCGATGTCTTCACTTAATAGGAAGTATGTCGGACGTAGGTATCTTGCTGACGAGGCTGCCGTTGCTGAAGGCATTAAGTGTGTTGGATATGATTATGAGAGCGGTAAACCTAATGTCGATGCCAAGGGTAATGTTGTTGAGGAAGCAATGAAGGTAGGACAGATTTACACTGTAAGGCAATATACAACCCAAGACGGCAAGAGGCATTATTACTATGCATACTATACGGCTGACAGTGTTAAGAAGGCATTCAGTGGCGATACAAGCGCAGACGTTGAGACAACGAACTTCTATGGGAACCTTCTCGACGGAGGTACAAAGGGTAATACAGTTAAGGGCTCGACGATGGTTCTTAACAACACGGATGGCCTTTACTATAAAATGAATGCAGCAAAGGATGACGTTGTTTATGTTGAGATTGATATGAATGACTACAAGTCTGCGTATAGGTATGCTTCAACCCCATGGATTGTGTCTAACTTGAAGGGTGACTTCGAGCATATTGATGTTACCAAGATGTTTAGGTTCCATACAATTACAGACGGTGATGGCGCCAATTACGAGGTTAAGGTGTCGATTGAGAATATTAGACCAAATGATGGGGTGTTTGATGTTGTAGTGCGTAAGGTTGAGGATATGGATGAGTCTATTGCAGTGTTGGAGAAGTTCTCAAAGTGCTCGATGATTCCTAGTGATTCCAATTATATTGCTTACAAGATTGGTTCTTTTGACGGTGCATATGAGTCTAAATCAAAGTATATTACTGTTGAAGTGAACGAGACAACAGCAGCAAAGACTTCAGTTCCATGCGGTTTCTTGGGTTATCCAATTCCTAAGTATAATGGTACTCCTATCAGTGGTACTGCACAGACCGCAATCGGTTTCCCAACCATCAAGTACAATACTTACTATGATGAGGATGTAAAGAACCGCAAACAGTATTTCGGTCTTTCTTCATGGGTTGGCGTGGATGTTGATACATTTACATTTAAGGGCTCAAAGACTTATATTAATGACCCAAGATTCTTGTCTCATGGTTTCCACCTTGATTCAAGACTTGATAAAGAGAATGGCGGTATCAGTGGTATTACGGTTGATGGCGAGAGTGGATATGAATTTGATTGTGTGTCAACGAACTCAAGGACACAGACACTTGACCAACCACCTATTATCGGTACGGAAGATGAGATGTACGGTTCTATCTATGAGAACGTTAACTTGAGAAAGTTCACCGTATTCTTCTATGGTGGCTTTGACGGATGGGACGTTTACAGAGATGAGAGGACGAATACGGATGAGTACAAGATGTCGCAGTATAAAGGTTACATCAACCAAGGAAGCGGTGAGGGCTACTCGTTCAATAAGATTAAGGACCCAGAGGCATTGGGGTTAAATCAAGGTGGTATTACATCCGATTGGTATGCATATTTGAGCGGTATTAGGCAGTTTGCTAATCCAGAGGCAACTGATATCAATGTATTCGCAACACCTGGTATTGACTACGTTAATCAGAAGCTTCTTGTTGATGAGGTTATTGAGATGATTGAGGAAGAGAGAGCCGATAGCATCTACGTGGTCACAACGCCAGATAAACCAAGTGGAGCAGGAGATTATACCGATGAGATGTACACACCAGAGGAGGCAGTATATAACCTTGAGGATTCTGAAATTGACTCAAACTACAGTTGTACGTATTATCCATGGGTTAAGTACTTGGATTTGACAAATAATCAGTATATCAACCTTCCAGTCACAAAGGATGTTGTGAGGAATTTCGCGCAGACAGACAATACGGCATACCCATGGTTTGCTCCAGCAGGTGTTGAGCGTGGTGGTGTTGATGCTGTTCGAGCTCACTTCGTGACAAAGCTTGCAGATGAGGATACACTGTATGAGGGGAGAATCAATCCAGTCAAGACTTTCGCTCAAGACGGTATCAAGATTTGGGGTCAGAAGAACCTTCAGATTAATGAGTCGAGCCTCAACCGCATCGCAGTCCGCAGACTGATGCTGAGGATGAGGAAGCTTATCGCAATCTCTTGTATTGGACTTATCTTCGAGCCTAATGACGCTACGGTAAGGCAGTCGTTCCTTTCTACGGTTACTCCTATCATGGATTCAATCAGAAGCAATAGGGGTATCTCCAACTATAGGATTGAGGTTGATGATTTGACAGAGACAAGCGATAAGAGGGAACTTAACGCTCGCATCTTTATAGTGCCCTACGGCGCCTTAGAGTGGATTTCGATTGACTTCGTTATAGACAATGAAGGGATTACGTTTAGCGATATCTAATAGAGATAGATTTTAGAGTATATTAAAAAGAAATGGGTGACAAATCAATGTCACCCATTTCTTTATTTCAATAAGTTAAGTCAAATAACTAACGATAAGGCTATTTTAAAGCCCTACAATCAATTTAAATCCTTAAGATGACAAACTATACCATTTCGAAAAGAAAACGTGTCAGAAGGCTTTATTTTAATAATATAAATTGTGCTTTTTCATTTTTGCTTTTAACTCTTTCATTATTCCTTGATAAACAGAGCTAAATTTATTTAGGGTATACAGATGTATTTTTTGATAATTAAAACTCCCACCTATCAGTATGCCTTTTATTATTCTAATGCAATTAAGTATGTTGGTGGAAATATAAGTTTTATTTTCGAAGATATCTGTTATTAATAATGGGGCGTTAGATATTTGAAGGAATTTATTAACTTTTATCCAACGAATAGGATGTGGAGAATGAAGTAATGATATTCTGCTAGTGAACCATATTGTTGATTTCACCATTTTGGATTTCTGAACCAAACACAAGCTAATAATTGGTGGATTGGCTAATCCATACTTATAATAAATCCACAAAACATAATATGGTTTTTGAGATTCAACTAAGCTGTCAATTGTCATTTATTGCGATATTTATTAAATGTAATAAACGTTTATTAATAAAAAATAAAATAATAATAATGAAAAAGGATTTCAATTTAATCTTGGAGGAGCTTAAGGAACTTAAGACGCAGCTTTCTGAGGATTACATATTCAACGACGGTGGCGAGGAAGGACTAATGCCGCAGCAAGAAGAAGACCCATCAATGATGCAGCAACAGCCACAACAAGTGATGGGTCAAGGCGATTCCGAGGAGGAAGTCGCAATGCATGCACAAGAGGTTATCCAACATGAGCCGATTATTGGTAAGATAAGGGAGACCGCGATTGAGGGTCTGAAGAAATACGCAGACCACCCAACATCATCGCTTTACGAGTTTTTCAAGAAGGTTTTCTTGGAAAGCGACAAGGTCCTAACCGACAGTGGAACGAAGAAATAAGAGAAGAAACTCTTATGCATGTTTAACTTCTATATATAAGCGTTGGAACAGATTAGCCATGTAATGTATATTTGAATGATATGCATCATTTGGTCTGTTTCAAGGCTTATTTTCATTTGATTGCATTTAAGGTCGTCAATCCAATAGTGTATGGCAGCGTTGGTGAATACAATCAGCATCAAGGTATTTTGACTTGTTCCAATAATCCATAACGGACTTGTGACGATGATGGACCACGATAGACAATGCATCAGCAATGCCGTTTTGTAGTCATCCTTGTATAGGTCCTTGAATCCCTTTTGCTCCTTCCACCACTTCTTCTGCTTCATCTTCGCGAGAATCCCTTGGAGATGGAAGTCATCAAGGACGTGGAGGAACAACATCGCAAGCAATATATGGTATGGCTGTAACAGTTCTTTCATTTCGTTTTATCTTAATCGGTGCAATAATATGGAAAAATGTCGGAATAGGCAAATTATTTAGTGATTTTTAAGAAAAAAAGATAGAACTTGGTTAAGTCCTATCTCTTGTCCATTTATAACGGATTAATCCGCAATCCCATATTTTGTAATATCCTAATTCTTTGGTAATTTCATCTTCTGTTTTGTTTATGTCAATATCATATTTCTTTCCCAATAAATGTTTTCTAAAGTTGAATTTATGTATTCTTTTAGTAGGGTGGCAAGAATGAACATATTGATAATTTGGCTTGAGTATTTCATCCACAACAAATCCAATTTTTGTGTATAGGTTGCTTTCTTTACTTATAGTCCACCTTAAATCAGCAAAAGATAATACAATAGATGGCTTAAAATGTTTAATGAAGTGTGAGAATAATTTTCCTCCAACCCCTTGACATTTATAATTTATATCGCTTGCAAACCTATTCAGTATCCATTTATCTTGAACCTTGGTAAATAGCATGACTCCGATAAGTTGATTGGATTCGTTGGTAAAACACCCTAAAGCGAGAGAACATCCCTTATATCCTTGAATATGATTGCTGTTAATGAATGGTTCGGCGATATCTTTCCTAATTTCTTTTACATAACATTTCCTTGCTTGTATACGTGGAAGAGCATTATCAGCAAAAATAAGCCTTCGTATTTTAGACAAAACAATCTCCTTATGGGTAAGGTATTCATCCTCAAAGATTTGAATAAGTTTAACACCTTTTTCATTCGCTAAGTTCATTTTCATCAAATGATAATTACTATCCCTAAACTTATCGGAATGCCATTTAAGCCCATTATATTCGATGCCAATTCGTAATTTTGGAAGGTATATGTCAATTTCATAGCCATTAAGCATGGTTCGATTAGAATGTTCGACATTATCTTTACCATAAATGTTAATAATGTAATCGTAAAGCTCATTTTCTCCTCTTGACTCAATCAATCCACATTTAGGACATCCGTGGCCATGGATATGGTCATATGGTTTTTGCCAAAATTCGCCATGCTTTGGGCATATAACTTTAACTTTATCTTGCATCCTTATATAATGCGTATCAGAATAATCATATTTGTCTCCATATATGGCCTTACATCTTTTAATAAACTCTTCATTTGTCAACGCTCTTTCCTTAGCCATATGTTGTTTTCCGCATTTAGGGCAACCTTGGCCTAAAAGATGCTTGGACGGTGTTTGGTAAAATACACCATGTTCTTTGCAAATTATGGGGACTTTGTCATGCATTTTTGTAAACACCACTTGTGAATAGTCATATGTGTCTCCATGTTTTTCTCGAAACATTTCTATAATTTCTTCCGTATTAAGGCCTTTTCCTTGACATTTAGGACACTTCTGCCCAAGGAGGTGGCTCATAGGCGTCATATAGAATGTCCCATGTTTTTTGCATATGATTGGCACTTTTTTCATTGCGCCCTTATACTCTACTTGTGAATAGTCGTATTCATCGCCGTGAATCTCTTTCGCCCTTTTGATAAAATCATCTTTATTGCTTCTGATTGCATCACCCCTTCTTTTGTTTGCGCATAAAGGGCATTTATGACCTCTCAAATGCGCTTGTGGGGTTTGCCAAAATTCCCCATGGATAGGACATATGATTAGAACCTTGGTTTTACTATTAACATATTCCACTTTGGAATAATCATAGGAAAAGTTGTGTACTTCATTAGCTTTATCTATGAATTCTTGCTTTGTTTTTTTTAACATGTTATTCTTATTTTTTAAAAAGATAAATTATTTATGGCAAATATATAGAAAAAAAGTTAAAAATGTGAAAATAAAATGTTAAATAACCTATATTTATATTAAAATTTTATAAATAATCTAGATTAAAGAAAATTAAAGACATGTCAGATTTACTTTTGAAAATGCCATTAAATTACGAGCCGCTCAGGAAAAACCGTTGGTTGCTCAGGTTCCCTTCAGACATCGGCATTAACGAATGGTTTTGCAAGTCGGCTTCACGTCCAAGTATAAAGCAAGAAAGTAAAGCAATTGAGTTTCTTAATACAGAGACTTATGTTGTTGGCCGTTATACATGGGATGAGATAAAGGTGACGCTTCGTGACCCAATTGGTCCTTCGGCTTCACAAGCCGTAATGGAGTGGGTTCGCCTTCACTCTGAGTCAGCTACTGGGCGTCAAGGTTATGCTGCTGGTTATAAGCGTGACGTGGAACTTGAGATGCTTGACCCAACTGGTGTTGTGGTTTCTAAGTGGATTCTTAAAAACACATTCATTACAAATGCCAATTTTGGTGAGCTTGATTACAGCACTGATGACCTTGCAACAATTGACCTTACTTTGAGGTTTGATTATGCAATTCTTGCATACTAATTCAAGGTTTTTGGTAAATGGCAAAAAAAAGAGGACCCAACATCTATTATGATGCTGAGTCCTTTTTCGTCATTAGCAGTTTATTCTTGAACAATTTTGCTTAGTATATTGAATATTGGCTCTGCGAGTTTCTTGTCTTCATCTCTTATGATGAGGTCTTCTCGCTGAAGGAGATATCCTAATGCCTCGTAGTTATTGTTTTTTAGGCATGCTTGTATTGGGGTGTTGTTAAAATCGCTAATCGTATTAACTTCAATATTTTCTTTTTCAAGAAGAGCTTTAACAACCCAAGCTGTTTTTTTGCTTTTACATGCCGTTAATAGGGCTGTGGTATTGTCTGACTTATTTTTGAGGTTAAAGTCATAACAAGGGCAAGCTAAGACTTTTATGATATTCTTCTTTAAGGATTCCTCGTATTTTTTGGTTTTTTTCACCTCGTCTGATTGGTAGAGGAAAACCAATGTTAACAAAATAGGGTCATCGAATCCGTCAGTAACGGAGAGATTGGTTTTCTCATTGTTAAGAAGAACGGAGAATAGATTATTCATTCTGTATGCAATTGAACAGAAAATTAATGGAGAATAATCAATGACTTCATTGACATCAAGTTCTCCGTTGTTGATGAGATTGATGATTTCCTTTTCTTGACCATTCTTTAAGAGATTTTCGATTTCTTCATTCATGGCTTTTAATGAGTTTCTTCATGGCGCTCTATATTGTCTTTTTTGAGCGCCTCAAAAAATGTTTTTCTCTCATCCTCTGTGGCAAGGTGGATGCCTTAACTATGGAGCCGTATTTTGTCTCCACCTTAGCTGCGAAACCTTTTGTTCCATCGGTTCTATTGAAGTCAAAATCGTAGATGACTGCGTTATCACCCATTTCGGCTATGATATTTCCTTTTAAATCACCTCGTACAATTGCCTTGGCGGTGTTGATGTCAAATGGTATTTTCTTAATCATAATTTTGATGTTTATTTGTTTTGTGGTGCAATTATAAGAAAATTATTTGATATAACCAAATTTATTAAGGATTTTTAACAAAAATGACCCAACATATGGTTTAATGTTGAGTCATTTTTTGCTTTAGTTAAATCCGACTGTTTCAAGTTCCTTGTGTCCATTATCTTCCTCATGATATATCTGAGCGAGCGTCATGGGCATGGTTGCATTTGGAAGGTGTCGCCTTGTCTTTTCAAGCGAGAGTCTCTTGAACTCATAGATGAGTGAGAGTCTTCCCTTTCTCATGACAGCCTTGTCAATCTTGCTTGTCGGACAGTTGAATGTGCAAATGAACTTAATCTTGAAGCATTCTCCTATAATGCCGTCGGTAAGGTTGAGCATGACATTTAGGAAGGGGTTTCCGCTGTTACGTTCAGTGAAGAGTTTCTCACAGTCCTCAATGATAAAGACAGAATTTTTATGGTCGGAGAGAAAATCAACGACCTTGCTGTTTGAGAGTGACGAGAGAAGGTTGTAGTCGAAATAGAGGAATTCCAAGGATGGGTTGTCATTAACAAGCTTCTTGATGATGGAGGTCTTGCCAGTCCCTGGTTCTCCATGCAACAGTATCAGCTCTTGATTATCTGACTTAATTAGTTTTGACAGCTCATCGTATGGTAAGTCATCGTTGTAGTTTTTCTCCAAGTCACAGTCAAATGGCTTGACATCGAGATTTGTAGTTTCAATTCCATTCTGTTCCACTGTGCATAGATAGATGGAGCTTTCCTTTTGCGGACGGACTGCTTCAACACTTTTGTTATTGATGAAGTCCTCAAAGATTTGGACATCCTTGTCATTGAATAGAAGCACTTGCATTGACGTGATAAGGTATATGCCAAGTCCTCTGTCAAGGTATCGGTTTAACATAATGATTCCATAATCAGTGAAGACATATGCCTCTCCCCTAAATACCACGTAATTACCAATGCTCTTAAGTGTGTCATAGAAGGAGTATATTTTTGTGTCTTGACCATCAAAATCTTCTGTACAGTCAAGATTTTTTATTTTCTCGATGTCGTCTTGTACTTGTGCGATAAGGACGAACCTCTCTTCCTTTTTCGAGAAGCGTGCTACATAGCGGTTTTGTGGCGCTTGACCATATATGTGCGCACATAAGGTGGCTGTGGAAGAGAACCCCTCGCCATATTCGTAAGTGTTGAATGATATGTATGGCTCTCTCAAGTATTTGTTATAATTCTCGATATAAGTTGGGTAGTTGCTGAACATTTGTTTTTTAAACTTTGATTTTTATACTGTGCAATGATATGAATTTTATTTTCTTTAGCCAAAAGTATTGAGATTTTTTAACATTCTTTTATTTTTTATAAAATAGATAAAAATACGATAGTGAATAATGAAAAATTATGCAAGCAATAGGCGAAAGGAGAAAATCGATTCTCTGCGTAATGCTCTTGAGATAAGGAAGAATACGCTCAAGATGATGGAAAAGACATATGATGAGATGCTTAAGAAGGGTACAAGCAAAGATACTTTGTCGAAAGTGAGGGGAATCATAGACGAGTCTAATAGTGAGATTGAGAATATCCAAAACGACTTGAACTGTCTTAAGTATAAAGAAATGCTATATGGTAAAGGTAGTAGTTTCTTTGATAGGATAGGCAAGTGTGATGCAATTAAGGAATCAACTCCAATTACGTATCATAGGGAAACCCCATTCAAGACAGAGTGTAGGGATATCGGTAATGGTATTGGGTGCTTTGAAACAAGTATATTGGAAGATGACGGTGTAAACAAGAAGATTACGAATGAATTAATACACGAGGCAAAGACTGTTCCATTTGATGATGACTTGGCTTATAGTGAGGGAGAGGTACTTAAAAGCTGCTTGTTTACAGCATCTTTTCTCAGTGGGATGAAGATACAGCCATGGAGGATTAAAGATGTTAGTTTTCATGATAGCTATGGCACAGTGAGTATTACCATGTTAGACTGTATCATGAATGTGAATGGGATGAGAGTCCCCCTTATTAAGGTGTTAAAGAATTTAATGGATAATGAGGTAACGATGATTTTTTCCGTTAAGCATATGGACGGCAACGGCACTATCAAGTATGAGGAGCAGTTTTATGGGTGTAAAATCAAGGATTTCAGCAGAGGTGGACTTAGCACCGATAGGAATGTAAACACCAAGAACGAGTCAAGAATCTATGTTTCTCTATCATATGGTGGAATTAGATATATTGTTAATTAATTTGGAATGAAGCAAGCGACCAAGAGGAAGAGTCCGACGTCAAGCAGTAAGACAAAATCCAAGAAGGCGAGTGGGGTAAAGAAGCGTACAGTTAAGAGGAAAGCTGTGCGAAAGCACCCCAAATATGGTACTTCCAAGTTGGAGGAGGATTTTGCAAGGGAGTTTTTGGACAAACTTGGAGTTGAGTATATTTATCAGTTTGAGGCCAAGGATATTGGAAGGTTTTATGACTTTTATCTTCCCAAGCATAATCTCATAATCGAGGTCGACGGCTCTTATTATCATTCCGACCCAAGACTCGTTAAGGAGGAGGACATGTCTCCAATGCAGAAGAGGAACAAGAGGGTGGATGAGTATAAGAACAAGTGGGCGCTTGCTCATGGTATACCCATTATGAGGATATGGGAGAAGGATATTAGGGAAAATCCAAAAAATGTCCTTCAAACATTGAAAAAGAGGCTTTCAATTGAGAGTGAGAAGATTGCCTTGGTAGAAAAGAAGAATAAGAGACATATTAATAGAATCAAATGAAAGCTACGTTGTATATGCCCTATTATGATTATAATGACAAGGGGTTTGATGTTGATGATGCCTATTATAATGATGAGGCATATGTCAAGGCTATGGAGAGCGAGTACGCCAAGAGTAAGGACCTTGTGTACAATTCCGTTATGAACGCCAAAAATGGCACAGGAACGCTTGTTCAAGGTACAGATGGTAAAACATACGTGTTTGGCGAGAAAGTCGCTCAGAACGAAGATAAAGTGGCTTATACGCAATGTGGTGCGATACTCTATGGTGATGACGGCAACGAGGAGAACGTTGACAAGCTGATTTCAAGCTTTGTGGATGGGAAACCGTTTGTCGAGATGGTTGAGTTTGACGAGGCGACAAGTGAGGAGGAGTTCATATCCGAGGTTTCCCTATGGGTTAAGGAGCATAATGCGATTAACAAGTATAAGGAATACAAGGGCGAGGAATGGACTTGGGCAAAGGAACCCAAGAGAAATGTGAAGATAAAGTTCCTTAACAAGGCGGATGAGGAGCTTACGGCGATGTTGGACGGTTGCAAGATATTGGACATTGCGGATGGAAGCACAGTGGTGCTTTACATTGAGAAAATAAGACTGATTGATGATAATTAACATAAATGGCAAAGAAGAAGTTAACGGAAGAGCAAGAGGCGGAGATAAAGATGCTCCTTGAGAACAACAAGATGCTTGAGAAGACAAGGAAAGAGGTTGAGGAAAAAGGAAACAAAGCTGCCGCTAAGCAGATTGAGAGGGCTCAGCAAGAGGTTATTGAACATATAAAGTCGATAGACTCGACGGCCATGGAAGACATTCATAATAAGCCTACATCGCTTCATTCAACCTCAAGGAAGATTATTAATCAAAGTAACTTGTTTCAAGATACTGACATGTCTATCTTTGACATGATTGAGGAGAACGAAAGGTCCAAGGGTGAGTTGGTTGAGAAAGAAAATGAGACAGCAAGCGCAGTTGAAGCTAAGGAGGAGGAAGATATTGTTCCGAATGACACGGCTGTGGCGATGTCGACGACGTTTGACAATCAAGGTACGGATTTGCAGTATGATGTGATTCAGTTGCCGAGTAATGGCGAGTGCTATAGAAGTAAGGTGGATAGAGTACCAGTGGCATATTTGACAGCTTATGATGAGAATATCATCACTTCCCCAAATCTTTATAGGGATGGGTTGGTTATTGATTATCTATTAAAGAACAAGATTGTAAATACGGAGATTAATGTTGACGACTTGGTTAGCGGTGATGCTGACGCTATCACACTATTTTTGAGGGCTACGAGCTATGGTCCAGATTTTCCGATTGTGGTCACTGACCCAACAAGTGGAGAGCAGATTGAGACAATGGTGGATTTGACGACGTTGAAGTCAAAGGAGTTTAAGCTTGTTGGTGATGAGAATGGTCATTTTGAATATATCACGCTGATAAAGAAGGACAAGATTAAGTTTCGCTATCTTACTAGAAAGCAAGAGAGGCAGTTGAGGCAAGTGACTGAGTTTGAGGGTTATGGTACCAAGGCAATGATGTTGTCAAGGGAAATTGAGATGCTGAACGCAGCCATGATGAATGACAAGTACTTGAGTGAAACAGAGAGGAAGAACATTAAGATGGCGGTTAAGTCAATGGAGACATGGTCAGAGAAGTTGAGGAAGGCTAACACGTCGGAATTCACGAAGATGATGACGAATAGCTTGCAGTTGCAGATTGTGTCAGTCAATGGTGAGCATGATAGGGATTATGTGAGGAAGTACATAAATGGAATGCCAGCGAGGGATTCGATGATGCTGAGGAAGTATATAAATGACAATAAACCAGGTATAGACTTTAATATCGAGGTAGAGCGCCCACAGAGTCTTGGAGGTGGCTCGTTCAAGACCTTTCTTAACTGGGACGATTCTGTTTTCCTCAATATCGCCGACCTATGAGCAGAATCTTAAGGATGAGCTTTTCGCATGCCATACCTACATGAAGATTCCCTTTGATGTCCTTGACAAAATGCCTATCCGTGACCGAAAGTACTACATACACAAGTACAACGAGTATATGGAGGCTCGCAATGCGGCGATGGAGGGAAATGACTCAACATCAACGACTGACATTGGAGCGTTCACGAATATGAGCCAAGGCGTTGTAGGCAACGATGATGATTAAATAACAATGACGATAGATTTGTTTCTGTCGTCATTTTTTTTTGAGGAATAAGGCCATTTTAAGACATTCTGATAGAGTTTCTTATGGTGGGTGGATACTTGTACATCGAGGAGGAAATAATGGCTTAGAAACAAAATATGCAAGGGATGAAGAATTAAGTTTCTTAGTCCTTTTTTTTGTAATTACTTTTCAAAAAAGTAGTTAACAAATATTAAATATTTGTTAACTAATGATAAAAGCTGCATATAATAACAAATATGGCGAATATAAATCACATACAACATCTTCATTCTCAAGAAGTTACAAAAAATGGGAATATAAAATTACCTTCTGTTGACAAATTATTGGATGGTGAGATTGCCGTCAATTACGCAAGCCAAAAAGAGGTGATTGCAATAAGGAACAGTGAGGACGAGATAGCTACATTTAGCTCGGACAATGTGATAATGCCGCAGATAGACGAGTTGAAGAATTTAATCGGCTATGGAAACAGTTATATTGGTGTGAGGGGGTATGGTGAGAAGAGTCCGATGATGCAAATATACCAAGGAAATAAGGAGTTATTGAATGACACATTGTCTCACTTCAAGCTCGGTTGGTTTGATGGTGAAGGGAAACTTGTATATGAGTGCGCTCCATGCAGGATTAGTCAGAGTGTTGATGGCACTGATATACCTATCGATGGGAGTCTTAAGGACGCGAGTGGTAATAGTTGCGACCTCATGGCGTATGTGGACACGGACTTATATGTTGATAGGTGTACAATTGGAGGGTTGAATGTTAAAGACAGTACAGCCACGACACATAATGTAATTGGATTAGGGTTGTTTTTACATCAAATTGGCGGCAAATGGTCCAAAAGGTTTGAGCCATTTGGGTTTGCTCCACATTTTGCAAGAGTTGTTGAAGAAAATGACAAAGAAATTGCCCAATCGTTTTATGATGGGCAAACAAGTTCAGGATACATCTCATACCTTGAGGGGCTAAGGCAAACACTGAATAAGGGCGGTGGCTATATGGGCTTGTATTACGAGTTTTATGAGATATGGCTTATTGCGATGTATCTTGAATTAGGTACCATAGATATCAGCCAACAGAATTTATTTGGTGATGGATGGGGAGAGTATTATCCCACTGATGATGATTGGTTCAATGAGGATAATGTTGGCGGATGTGGGCTTAAGGTTTTGGATAATACTTATAGACCATACTTATCTGCATATACTTGGGATAGTAAGGGCTTTCCGACCTTGTTAAGAGGGCAGAAATTAATAGATGATGTTATTAAGGCGCAGTTAATTGATTCCATTAGTCCAACAACATTATTCACTTATGATGATAATGGGAATTGTATTATGGCGTCGTCAGATATAGATGTGACAAATTATGACAGTCTTCCAAATAATAATGAGACAAATTCTGATAAGAACCTCTTTTTCACAATTAGAAACGTGCAAGGGTGCCAAGGGGTTAAGAATGGGGTCATGACGGCTGTGGTGAATGTTTATCGTAAGAATATATATTTGGAATTAATAATGAAGGAGTCCTACCAAATATATAGGGGAATTACAATATGTGGTATGAGCCTTCCACTTGTTGGGCTTTATTGGGATGTTAAACAAGATGAGGTCCATTTGGGGGAATACGCCCCTATTGGCGAATACTTTTATTGTGATAATTGGAGAGAGGTGCCTAATGATATTTCATTATGGGAAGATAGTGGTAATACTGTTATGGTTGGCAACACTTCCCAAGTGCCGCCAATCTTAAGTGGGATGCGCCGTGGTGGTGAAGAAAAAACGCAGCAAAATTATGACATAGATGGTTCAAACCTTGGGTGGGTGAAAGAGATAGATTACAACATATCGTTATTTGCCTCAAAAGTAAAGGATGGGGCATCACAGCACACTTATGAGTGCAGCAGATTGATAGACTTAGGAAGGTCTTTTGGTTCACCGATTAGTAATGATTATAGCGGCTTAACAGAAGTTGGACAAAGCGTTAACTATGTGTCAACAAGCCCAACAGTTCGTTATAAGAATATGGGTAGATTGGTGGATAGGTCGTATCATATAAAAGGAATACAAGCAGGATTGGTACCAACCTTTTCTCACCCACAAATTAAGTTAATATAATAAAACGGAGGTAGAATCTAATCTATCTCCGTTTCTTTTTAATAACAAATCTAATAATTAACTATGTTTAGCAATTTTCTTGTAGAATTCAACTCTTTGCTTGCAAATCTCATCAAGTGAATATCTGTCCTTGACGAAATTATAGAGATTGTCTTGAAGCTTCTTCAGTATTTCATCATCATTGGCAAGCTTGTCAATATATTTCGCCCACTGTTTATGGTTTTTCGAAGAATCTACAAGCAATGCGGTGCCGTTCTCGTTAATCTTTCCTCCAAACTCAATCATTGGCTTGAGATTAATGGTGTATGCGCCGAAATTCTGGCCGATAAATGCCGTATGTGTGAAACCGCACTCTATTTCCTTCAATTCAGATTTAACCCTATTGAACTCATTTTCCTTGAGCGGTGCTAGTAATACATCTACATTTTGGTAGTGTGTGGCGTATTTCGTGATGTGTCGTGTCCACATTCTGCGGTATGGCTCATCAGTGAATGGGTCGTCAACGTTGGGCATATATTGCTGTAGGAAGGCCTTATGCTCCGCTGAGACGTTTTTATAGTTGTCCGTGAAGATTCTCTCATACTCACACCAAACGCTCTCAGAAGGCTGTATAGGACGTGTAGTGACCTCTCCCTTTTCGTTGTAGATTGTTCTTGTCCCTCTTGTATCGAAGCCGCACAGTACGAACTGTACCTTATCCTTGTCAACTTGGTTTACTAAGCCTCTTAACAGCTCCAAGTCTTTGAGGTGGGAGGAACCGCAGATAATACCGACTCTCAGTTTGTTTCCCTTTGGAGTTTTTGGAACACTGTATTGCTCTTCTTTAGGATTAATTGCATTTGGGAAGACGTAGACGTTTTTGTTGTATTTCTTCAAGACATCCGCGAAGATTGGTGTTGTAGTTGTGACATAATCAGCTTTTTCAAGATGCTTGATGATTGGCTCGTGCCACTTTTCCTTTTTCGCCGTTATGGACATCGGATGGTCGTTGCCCAACTTGAAGTGGTCGTCAATGTCAATGATTGTTGGTATTCCCAAGAACTTAATCATATCCATGACCTTGCAGTCCTTATCAAGCTGCTTGTGAATGTGTATGAGGTCATATTGCTTGAGGAACTCTTCAAGGTTTCCATTGGGCATACTATGGACGATGTCAATGTCGAACTCGTCCTTGTAATGCTCCGAGATATAGACATGTGGGTCGATTGAGCGGAATTTTCCGACACCTCCGTTGACATCAGAGGGTATCACCAACATTTTTATTTTCTTATCCATGTTCTTGTTATAACAAATGATTTAATTTCCTTTTATTAATCTTATTTAAAAGATAAAGGGGTATGACATTCTTTTCAAGAACTTATTGCATAAAAAAAGAGCGTTTAACCGTTAACGCTCTTTTTCTTCTTATCTTTGATATTTCCAATTTTTTTCATGGTGCATTCATAAAGATTTCCATCATCATCTAGGAACTTGAAGCTTTCTCCAATTGTAAGGGTTGTAAGCTTTCCTCCTTGTTTCTCCTTACCCTCAGATATGATTTTCTTATTGAGTGCCAATGCATATTTTCTTACAGTTTCCTCAACTATTGTTCTTATCATCGGATAATCTATCTGTGATGACGGAACATATTGCTGTGTTTGTTGTGTTCCAAGGCCCTCATTGACAATTTGCCTTACGTTTTGGGTTTGGCGTGGCGCATTTGGCTGTTGCACTGTCTCATTAAGGAATGACAGCTCGTCTGTCCCCCCTTGGGTTCCATAAAGGCTATTCACATCGATTGGATTCTTGGCAAACGACTCCCTAATGGCTTGTGGCACATTTGAGGCGGCCACGCTCATTACGCCTTGTATTGGAAGAGCGTCAGTGCTTCTATTGCGTTTTGTTGTCATGAGTTGGTCTGTCGTAACGCCTCCGCCAAGTGACTCGGACACTCCGTTCCTAGCGCCGTTGGCAATCTTGTCAAGTGTGCCATTAGCGTCAAGCTGCATGAGTTTCTTTGCTCTTGACATAGAGTTTTGCAGTATGGCTTGTCTTTCGGCTATGTTTTGTGCCATCTTATCTCTTATTTGTGTTTTTTATGAAATTATTTTCATTAAAGTCAACATTGTTGACATCGTAGTCATTTTCATCTCCGTTTATGGGACCATGAGGATTGGGCTGTGGTTTGGGGACTTGGTTCAACTGCTGCATCGCCTTGTCATAGTCTGCCCAATAGTCATTTGTCTTGTCGGATGTGTCATTGACGTTTTTTGCATATTGCGCATACTTCTCACTGTTGGGCTGCGAGGTGAATACGTTTTTCTTCCACTGCTGTGTTGCCGCTATCGGTCCTTGGACATTGCGTGTCGAAACCTTTGGGGAGTTTGCTGTATTCATTCGTTCAGCTCTTGCCCTTGCAAGTGGGTCACTCATGTCGTCGAACTTCGCGTTGTCGATGAATGTGCCCATTGTCCTATCTCCGACCCTATTGTATTCTCCATATGCGTCATTTGGCGTTGTGAAGAAATGCTTCTTTCTCATTGGGAACCAAGACTTGATTCTGTCAAGTCGGAAGAATTTCCACTTAGGTGCTCCTCGCCTTGAGTTATTGTTCGTTTGAAACGCTCTAACTACTGGATACCCCTTCTTTGTTGTACCTATCGCCATGGGCTGTATGACTCGGCTTCCCTTGGAATTGCCGCCATTGTCCTCCATTTCGTCATCATAACGTATGCGGACATAATATTTGTTGTGTATGGCGTCCAATACTTCGTCATTTGACACACTTTCCCTTAACAGACCGTCTATGATATTGCTTAAAGAAAGGTTTGTCATGATTCATTATTCCTTTTTGAACACTTATGATTTCTTCTTGGAACCGATTTGTTGGCCGACGAAGAACTGTCCGTCATTGACATTCGCTGAGGTGTCGATGAGGTTAGGACCATAAGGATTTTCCTTATTGTAAAGGGAAGTTGCCATTGCCCTTTCACGTCCACTAATCCCATTGCGTCCCTTTATGTCATAGTATCCGCCGCCATTCTCAGTGTCGAAGTTGCTGTAGTTGATGGTGGTTGTGGGTTTTGTGCAGTCTGGGAGGAAATGCGTATGTCCGCCATGTCCAGTACCCTTACCTTGTACGTCACCGTCACTCAGCGCATCCTTATGCGTCGGACCATATTGGTTCTCTATGTTGTAGTCACTGCGAGTAATCTCTTGGTGCCTCTCTTCCATGCCTCTTTTCTCAAGGCATGTCTGACCGTTTTGAACTGTTGCCATCTTATATAATAAAAGTTAATTCTTATTTATGCTATTTCAACGTTTTATATCGTTATTTAATCTGTCTTGGAATGAAGTTACCTTGAATTCCGTCTGTATCTCGTATTCGGCATCAACCAAGGGTTTGGAATATTCAAGGTCTTTTCTCCATTCGTTTCTGTAGAGATGTTCCCTTCTTGCTTCCATGCTGATTCTCTCAAGACAAGTTTGCTTTCCTCCGAATCCATTGACAGTACTTCTGCTGTTTCCGACTAACGCATTTGCTGCGTCATCAATCTTATTTAATGTGTTTTCCAAAGTGTTTGCCATAACTGATAATTTGGTTTTCAGACAGATGAATTGTCTTTTTATTTCTTATTTTCTTTCCTTCGGCAAGAGCATTCAATGAGCGTGTGCCTCCTTGGATGAATATTGATGCAACATCCCCTCTCTGATGATATACATCCAAGGCCCTATTGACAAGTACCAATACTTTTCCTGGTTCCAAGTCCTCATTATATTCCTCGAATATTTTACTTAAAGGTTCTAATGCAAAGTCACTCCAAGCGTCACTTCCATCTGGCATTACCATCCATCCATCCAACATTCCAATCACACAAAGGAAATTGAAGATGTTTATAATCCAATAGAATTTTCCGTTTTCATATTCAATTTTTTGATAATTTTTATTTTCTCTGTTGAATTTTTGGACATATTCTATCATATCGCCGAATCGTTGCTTGAAATCTCGTTTGTTTCTTCTTAAATCTTCTTGGTTTGCATACCAATCAGCTTCACTTTGTGTAATCCATGGGAGGTACATTTGTCCGTATTTGTCAGTGACATTTTCCTTGATGAGAGGGCTTTTGCCACTTGAAATAAAATTAGAAACTTCGTTATAAGTTAACTCTACTTTTATTTCTTGTTCGGTAGTAAAAACATCAATTTCTCTATCATCACCCAAATAGCTATAGAGAAAATATTCAAACTCCTCAGTGGGGAAATATTGGGTATGTCCAGCAATGGCGGTGTTCGCCTCTAATATTGCCGTGTTTTTCATAATGATTCCCATCCATTGATATATGTATTTGGTTGGAAACATTGTGAGCTTTCCGAATTGTGTGAACTCCCTTAATGCCTTTGCATACATATTCGGATTTATCAAGACACCCCAATTTTGTTTTCCTTTGGGATTTTCCAAGAATTGGTCGAATACATATCCATATCCATAATTTTCCAAGTAGTCGTAATATACATTGTCATAATCGCTCTCTTCGGTGATTACCCTATTCTCGCTTGTAACAGTGTATGTTATCTTTCCATTTGGGGTGGAGATTGACTCTTGACCTACTTTGTTTGGCTTCAGAGCTGCGTTCGATGTGGGCTTGGGTGGTTTTACCGCCTCGACCTCTTTAGTGCCTCTAGCGCGCTCTATTCCCTTCTTATAGATGCTCGCTGCAAGCTCACCCCCATTGAGTTGGTATTCAATGGAATTCTTCGGCAGTTTGTTCATCCTATGGAGTCTAACTTTGGCGTCATTTACATTGACTGAGTCTTGCTTGATTTCATCTCCGTTCGAATTGGCATTGGTGCCCTTCTTGTTATATTTCTTGTCACTACCCAATGACTTGAGAATCTTGCTTCCACTGATGTTCTTGTTAAGATAAGGCTCATAAATCTTTTTCATCGCCTTGAACACCTTTTTCGCGTTCTGAGGGATGGGTATCTGCTTTTTCGTGACTTTTTGTGAATCCTCAAATATCAAGGCCATTGCATGATTTCCTTTCTTTAGATTGTGTTTGAAGATTTCCTTCCACCTACAGCGCCCCATTGCTGTGGAGACTGCTGTGAGGCGAACTTATCCGTATTGAATGGCTTTGACATCTTCTCGTTGCCGTCTTGGTTTGTCACAACGGCTTGGTTGGTGACTTCAGCTCCGAAACGCCTTGTCGTGTCATTGCCATCAAGGAAGATTGAGTCTCCACCGTCTTCGAATAGTCTATGGAATTGTGACTCGTTTACTCTCAATATCTTCATTGTCTTATTATTTTCCTTTTTGATAACAATAAATATTTATTAGAGATAAAACTTGAACATAATTCAATGGCAAATTTAAAGGTCAATAATCATCATAATCTAAGACTGAGGGTCAATAAGGACGAGTATTGGGATTTCTTCGTCAACCGTGACTCTTACGGTATGGGTAGGGACTTGTCTTCTGATGGGTGCCTTATATCTTCCATTGACCTTAATGAAGCCACAAATGAATTCATCTACAGTAACCCCAATTACATATGGGACAAGGCGCTGTCTGTCGGTTATACCTTATACAACATCACTTATGTGGGTGTTGACAACGGTCTATTCACATTTAGGAAGGATAGGATATCCAACAAGGAGTTCTTACAGTTTTTCCAATCAAACAAGCTCGTATTGCTGAGTGATGACTATAGGCTGAAGCTGAATGCCGTAAGCGGCAATACATTACAGTATGACTATCCTTTACATAAGGAAAATGGATATGTTGCGTTTAATGGTGGGTTTTATCAAGGATTTTTTGAAACGGAATGCGATAAGTACCAAATTCTCCCATCAAGGTTCGATGATGGTGACGTGCTTAATTTGGAGTTCACATTGAACAAATGTGATTTAGAGAAAGAATCTGACAAGACGCTTAATGACAAATACCCTAACAATAAGGGAATATTCTTCTATATCGGCACAAGAGCGGAAAACAAGTGGATATATCTTTACGACAAGGAGGATAAAGATGACTTGGAGTCATGTGACCAACTTGGAATTGGCGATTTTGTTGAAGGCGGAGAGATAGATAAGGACACATACATCATAGGTAATTTCGACGATTTGGATGCTGAATATTATGACGACCCCCCACTTGATATAGACGACTATACTAATTTCAACTATTATGACGAGAACCTTTATAAGAAGGACTCATGTGATTGGGATGATATGTTCGACTATCTTGAGCTCACTCCAATTGAGAAGCCGAAGGTTATTGACGAGGATAACAATGAGTACATCAATATGCCCTCGTGGTGCTGTAACACTAATGGTACGAATACAAATGACAACTATGTCTTGAAACCGTTTTTCAATGGTTGCGGATGCCCAATCAAGTATAAGAAAATTGCTAATAATAATACTCAATATATTGATGATGAGATATTTAGTGGCGCTGATGCCTTTGGTGAGGGTGATTATATAAGCGGTTGGGATAACCTCAATGGCTTGGAGGAGGATACCACTTATGTTGAGAAAGAGTTGGATATATCCGATTTCGAGTATTATACAGACAACGGATTTAATTTGAAAGAGGCGAATTGGTATTATTTCTATACAGACAATAAATTCCTTATGTTTGATAGGACAGAAAACGGCATGACTGTTGACAAGTGGGTTGAGGGAACGGAGTTCATGTATTGCGGAAGAAAGAACAATTTCAAGGGAAACCTATTCATACTCATGAACCGTACCAAGACTGGATATACCGTTTCTGATATAGACCGTCTTCGAGAGCAAGACGCCAACGACTACAACCCATATAATGACCTTTACGACAACGCCTTCGCATTAAGGATTACAGATAAGGGAGAAATAGGATACAGACTTCTAACTAAGGATTGCAATAAGGAGGGAAGGGATAAGACAAAAATCCTTGAGGGGTATTCATACGAGAATATCATTCCTTCTTGCGAATGGGCGATGATAAATGTGAGAGTCACATTCTTGGGTGGAGATAAGATGAAGCTTATGTTCTATGTTAACGGCAAACTTAAATATGTCACAAGCGAGCTTCCAAGGATTAACTTGAGACAGTTGAATGACATATATGATAAGCAAGAGGGAGTTCCCTACAACATATCAATAGGAGGGGGGACACAAGGTCTTGCCGAGACAATACAGTATAACTATATGCTCAACCCCACAAGGGTGTATCCATTGGAGAGATATTTCGGAGGAACATTCATAGGTTATATTAAGTCATTTAAAATGTATGACTGCCTCTTGGACAAGGAGATGATAGAATACAATTATAAGGCAAATAAAGAGTTTCTGAGAGACTTTCTCAAATAAGATGGATAAGTTGTTATCTTAAGGAAAATAACGGCCCAGAGAGCTTTAAAATGGGTTTAAAACGAAAATAAGTTGAACTACAGCAGTTGTAATCCAACTTATTTTTTTTGTTATTCTTGGCTTGGGTAGCCCATGTCTTCCATCATTTTTTCATAGAGCGCCTCAAGGTTCGCATTGACACTCAATGACGAGTCAACCTCAATAGTGTGGCCGTTACAACTCATAGTCATTGTGTTTGGGTCAAATGTGACATCGCCGTATTCCCAATCGCCTTCAGTGTTTTTATATTCAAAACCATTCATGAGTCCCTTGTCAAGACGATTGTTCATAACGGAGTTATAATCATCTTCAAAGCCTTCTTTAATGTACTTTTTGACAGAGCTTGCAATGATGTTATGAAGCTCTCCTTCTGTCAATCTAATTATTTTTTTCATGTTTAAAATCGATTTTATTGTTTTCTAATAAATATTTATAGGAAGATAAATTTTATTAATTAGTAATAAGATGATTATAACAGATGAGATAAAAGCCCTTTTCCATACAGTGAGAACGATGCTTGGGGCTCCGATACGTACAGTGCAGCTTACAGACGAGCAACTCTGCGACCTACTTGGCGTTGCCATTGGCGACTATGCTGAGAAGGTGCAGAATTGGGTTCTTGAGACACAGTGGATAAACATTCAAGGGCAAAAGAATATACAGTTCCAAAATGCGAGCGACTTGGCTTATGCCATGACAGTAAGGGATTTTCAGTGGAGCCAAAAATACTCACAATGGTACAGCAAAGAGGTGGGACTCCAACAGCGTGGAAGCTATGAATTAAAGAAAGACTTCTTCCAAGTGGAGAAGGGAAAGCAAGTATATGTAATCCCAAGCGGTAGGGAAATCAATAGGGTCATGTATGTGACACCATCTACAACAAAGGCCGCACTATATGGTAACCTTGGCACCCTTGATACTGGTATTGGGGGAGGATTCGGTCAATACGGCAATATGGGCAATGGCATGGGCATTACAGGTTTCTATGTGGGCTCTGCTTATGATACTGCCCTCATGGCTGCCGACCTTAAATACAAGAACTCCCTCTTGCGTGGTGATTTGGCATATCAAGTTACAGCTGGTCCAGAGGGTACACATTTAGTGCATTTGATGTCCGTCCCTGGTTCTCCAAACATGGTTGGCGGCGTCGCCGCTGATGATACTTGGGGATGGAACCGCTATGCCAATTGTTATGTTTGGTATACATATTATGATGTAAGCGGCGCTGATGCGGCTGGTGTCGACCAATGTAGGTTGGAGAATAGGGATGATGTGGTGCTGACACCAGACCAAGTGGGATTTGAGCAAATGCGTTATGAGCTCATGAATTACCCCACACAGCAGCTGATAAGAAGACTTCTAGTAGCGGAAAGTAAGATTCTTTTGGGAATCGTGCGAGGAACATTTAACGGCGAAGTAAAAATTGCGAGTGCGCAAATGACAATGAATTTCAACATGTTTCTTGAGCAAGGAAAGTCCGAGAAAGAAACTGTGTTAAACGACCTTAAAGAAAGGCTTGAACGGATGACGCCATGGGAGCAGCTAAACCGACAAACAGAAATTTCTGATGGAATACTTAAGGTTTTAAAAAACAAGCCACTAGGTTTTTATGTTAGATAATTTTAATGAATCCTCACAATTTATGTGGGGATTTTTTGCTTTTTTCATATTTTTTGTATATATTTGCCTAATAAGAAGAATATTAACATGAAACAAAATGATACTTGCTACGTTGATTCGTTGAATTTTAAGAATGGCAAAGAAATAAAGAAGATGCTTCGAAAAAAGCATTATCCAATTGCATTTCAAGAGAATGGGGAATTTGTATATAATATCTATTTTCCTTATGATGAACTGAAAGATAATGAGAAATACGAGTTCCATTGGCTTTTCTATATTGATTCGCATGGAGACCACTCATTTTTGATTGTTAATAAATAATTTAAGGGGTACTATTCATGGGTTGTTTTATAACTATGAGTCAACGTCTTTTATTCATTAATGACGTTGATTTATCAAGTCAAATTGGAATGACGAGGCATTGTCATCGACTTATGCTTAATAGAATAGAACGAATCATTTGTAATCCAACGGATGCTGTTTATGCCATTTTGGTTAATGATAGGGAAGCCAAAAAAGGAGGGGTGGAAGAATATCTTGATGCTTCTATGATATTGAAGACAAATGGCTATTCTTGGAACAAGAGAACGAACGAGTTAGTTAAGAGAAATAGCTAAGAAAAATAGGAATGTTTTATTAACTTTAATTTAAGAAAAAATGGCATGCTTAATAACAAAAACAGATAAATATGCATTCATAAACGACGTTGATTTGTCAACTTTTATTGGGAAAAGAAGGAAAGACCACAGAGCTATCATCAATAGAGAGACAATGCAACTTTGTGACCCAATCCAAACAAATCATGAGATATTTTCCCAAGAAAGAGAATGCCCAAGAGGTGGTTTGGAAGATTATTTTAATGCTTCATGGACATTGAGAAGAAGTGGATATGTTTGGAAAAAGAAAGAGAACAAGTTAGTTAAGAAGTCAAGCTGAAATCAGAGATGGTTTCAGCTTTTTTATATGTAATCGATGTAATTGTCTATGAAGAAATCATCAATTATTCCAAGCTTTAACGCTGCCTTATATGCGGTGTTGCTTCCTTTTGCAAATTCTGACTTGGTGTCATACTTGAATGCCTCTTCTTCAATATGTTTATAGTCCCAATAACCTTTTTTATGCTGTTTTTGCTGTATTAGCCAATCCATGTCGTCTATATAGCCATAGCGGTATGCGGCGAGAAACGCGCTAGGGTTTTCTTGTTTGAATTCCTCCTTAGTCGTGTATTTTCTCGCCTCAGTCATGATGTTGTCTCTGTTCTTCCAATAATTCTTGGGCTTTCTCATTCCAAATTTGGCACGTTTCTAATGATTTTGACCATAAATATCGGTATTTTGGTGTTTAAGTTTGGATAAGGGGAATATTTATTATTAAATAAAAAAACAACGAAAAGATAATATCAAATGAAAGGACTTTACTATTATAAGTTACAATCTCCTTATTCTGAGGATGTGACGAAGAATTGCAAGTTGACAATCAATGAGATTGATAGCAATTTCTTGTCCCTCAAGGATGAGGATATCAAGAGCGCTGAGTTCATCTATGATGAGAATAACGCGAACAACAAGTCCCTTATTCTCACTAAGAACAATAGTGAGAAGCTTATCGTACCCCTTACTGATATCACATACAATTTAAATGTTGACACTGTATGTGGTGAGAGTGGTACGACGCTTTCCATATCATATGACGGCAAGGGCGGAAAGAAGGAATTCACGATTACGGATATTGTGACTGCTGACAAGCTGATGAAGCTTGTTGGGGAGAATGTGATGACAAGGGTCATTACGGATGGCACATTGAAGGGCGATGGAAGAATGGAGAATCCGTTGGGTTTGAATGGTGTGGAGAAGAGCGGCTCGTATGCTCCAGTTAAAGCGAAGATTGATTTGACAAATGGCGGCAAGTTGCCAAAGGTTGCAAAGCTTGGTACAAGGTATGTTACAGTTGAGAATGTCAATGACTACGGATACCTTTATAATGGTAAGGGTCTTGAGAAGATAATTGAAAACCTTGCTGCTGAGAACAAGGGGTGGCGTGTTCCTTTGAAAGAGGATTGGGACAAGCTCCTTAATGCAATTGAACCATGTGCTGAATATAGAAATCATAATTCTGCAAGTTGCCATGTTGAATTGGGCAAGGTGAGCGGCAAATACCTCAAGTCTGAATGCGGATGGCTTGGACAGAGTGAGTGCGAGTGTACTCCTACAGCACCTACTATTGGCTGTGTGTATTCTACAAATGTATGTGAGAAGGAAGATACGGATTACGTGGTGGATGATTTATCTGAATATCCTATGGAGAAGGTTGAGACTCCTTATGGAGTTGACAAATATGGTATGACCATTCTTCCAAGTGGTATGATGGGTCATGACGCTTATGATAGGCCGACGCCAAATGGGTTTAAGGCAGATGCTTATTATTGGACCACGACGCATGTTCATGGTGAGGAAGACCAAGATAGGTATGTGAAGGTTTTCTCATTCAAGAAAGGTGGCGTTTCTCAAGAGGCACAGTGTCCTACTCCATTCTACAGTGTAAGACTCGTGAAGGATTATGACGGATGCAATTATCTTGATACTGAATATATTGATGGAATACCTTATAAGACCATTCTTTTTGCCGAGAGTGGACAGATTTGGCTTGCAAGCAATTACGCTAAGGCTGAGGGTTTTAAGATGGCTGAAAGCACTGTAGATGGTGCTGAGGTTGCCAAGGTCAATAATGGCGAGGGTATCAAGGGTAATAGGAAGGCACTTTTCCTCAATGAGTGGAACGGACGTTATTGGGAGAAGAAACAGATGAACGAGGGTGACACCGTAGTTGTTGAGAGTCCATGCTTTGAGGGTGCTTCAGAGAAGGAGTTCACTTATTGTTGGAAGACTGATTTCGATAATGGTGAGACAGAAAACGAGAGAGAGTGTGAGACCATTACAATTGAGACCGAGCCGCAGCATAATGTTGAATACCGTGTGTTCAGCGACAACGGATGCGACCAAGACCTTTATAATACTGATGACCTTGTTACAGAGAGGGTAATCAATGTGCTTATTCCAATCCTTGTAAAGGAAAAGGAAGAAAGGATTAAGGCCGACATTGAGATAAACAAGCGCATAGACCAAGAAATTGCCGACAGAGAGACTTCTGAAGGTGAGATTAACGATAGACTCCAAGAAGAGATTGAGAGGGCTACAGCGGCTGAAAATGCGTTAGACGAGAAGATTTCCAAGGAGATAGAGGATAGGACAGAAGCTGATAGCGAAATCAACAAAAGAATTGATGAGGTTGAGGCTACTGTTACTGAGGATAAGAAGGAGCTTCTTGAGAAGATTAACGAAGAGGTTAGCCGTGCCCAAAATGCCGAGAGTGAGATTAGGACAAATCTTGAAAGGGAAATCGAGAGGGCCACAACTGCTGAGGAACTTCTTGAGGAAGAGATTGACGCCGAGGTTGAGAGGGCCAAGGAAGCCGAGAAGACGCTTGACGACAAGATTGAAGCTGAGGCCAAGAGGGCTACCGAAAGGGAGGATGAGATTGAGTCGACACTTCTTGAGAAGATTGACGAGATAAAGGCTGAAGAAGGGGTCATTGATGGTAAGCTCATTAACCCTAATCCAAGTGAGCCGTATACTATTAAGGTTGGCACGAATGACCCATATAGCTTGATTCTTGAGTCTAATGACAAGAAGGACGAGAATGCGATTAAGATTGTGTTTGATGGTAATTTCGGTGAGATTTAATAAGTTTAGAAAGAATATATAAATTACATAATGAATAACAGATTACAATTTAGGCATTGCAATACGCTTTTTGAGACAAGGCAAGAGGCTATTGAATACATACAGGCCCAAATTAGGTTTGCTACTGAGGGGTTGGCGCTGAAGGACAAGTCCCAAGGTTTTTCCCTTTATGGTGAGCCTACGGTCCTTAAGTATAAGAATGAGGATGATGCCACAAATCCGCATATCATCATTGCAGTAGGCGCTGTGACCAATGAGGGCACACAGTATAATGACAACAGATTCTGCATAATCGACGTTGACAAGACCGCAAGTGACATTGAGTCATTGGAGAGCGCTCTTGCTGATACTGTGAAGGCGTTGTCTGTCATCACGAAGGATACCAACAGTTTGAAGCTTAATGCTGAGAAAACCGAGGATGGTACCGTGATAAGCGGTGATGTTGCTGTCGCCGAGTCACAAGTCTTTACCAACAAATATGGCAAATCAGTTCGTCCGAATATTATCAAGAGTACTGATGAAGGCTTGTTCGCGCATGTTAATATGACTTATGTGCCAAGTGAGGATAAGATTATTTTCTCTGTCAATGGAAAGGATTCTGTCTTTAAAATCAACAACAACTATCTTGTAGAGGGTTATTACACAAAGAAGGATGAGACTCTTCACCTTATTGAGAAGGACGGTACTGACATTGCAATTTCTCTTGAGAATCTCATTGCCGAATGGGGTGTTGAGGGTGAGGCTTCCAACACTCCAATCGTCCTTACAAGGGAAGAGGTCAAGTATGGAGACGACCCACAGCATCATCATGTTGAGCCATGGCAAGACATCTTAAAGGCTGATGTGAGAATTGCTGACAAGGAAGCAAGGCCTTACAACATACTTGAGAAGACAAGTGATGGGAGATACCTTTATGTCGACGGCCTTGCAAGTAAGGTCACATATTACAAGGACGGTAAGGTTACAGATATGCAGACAGCACTTGATGCCATTACCAATGATGTGGCTAATGACTCTACGAACATCATTTACAAGAAGGCAAGCGGATATTATGCAAGTGCTAAACTTTCTTACGACAATGTCAAGAATGCGCTTACGTTTACGACATCAACTGTAGATGGTGGTGTGAATAACGAGACATTCACGCTTAATGCCGTAAAGTTCTTTGAGAAGGCATATTATGATGCCCACACTGAGATACTCTACATACAGTATATTGATGGGAACGGACAAGTGCAGACGATAGAGATTCCTATTACAGACATGGTATCAGATTGGGAAGTGCAGAATACGGCCCATAATGTCAAGATTAACAAGATGAGAAACGTAAGTGGTCCAGATATTGTATCAGCTGATGTCAATATCTACAAGGATGACAACAACATCTTGGTTGACAAGAATCACGAGCTTTTTGTCAAGGGTACTGCTGATAATATCAAGTATGGCAAGAAGTCAAATGTTGAGGAGGCACTTGACAGTCTTAATAACAATGTAAAGGACCTTACCGCAAAGGTTGGCAGCAATACTGACAGACTCGACATGGTCAATGCTGAGTTGGCAGTGGAGACTGAAAGGGCCAAAGGCGAAGAGTCAAGAATTGAGGGAAAGGTCGATGCAGAGACAGCTCGTTCAACAGCAAAGGACAATGAACAAGCCGCTGCGATAAAGGATATCAATGACAAGATTGGCGATGGTTTCTCCATCACAGACAGCGTTAGGAAGAATATTGACGATTTGAATGCTGAACTTGAGAAAAAAATCAATGATGTGCTATCAGCAGATGCGTCAGTAACGGTGGAAGATGGTAATAATGCTACCAAGAATATCAAAGTAAATGTGAGTGGCATTAAGGAAGATGAGATGGACAACATCATTACCCTTCACAATGATGGGTTGTATGTTGGCGTTGATTTGACTTATGATGAGGAGAAGAATCAACTCACATTCAATACAAGTGGTGACAAAAACGCAAAGGTGTTTGACCTTAAGACCACCCCATGGGATATTGACAACAAGCAAGAAAGCCCAATAACTCTTGATAAAGCATCAATCGATGGTGTTGATAGATTATCTGCTGATGTGAGGATATCTGCAAAGGGTGACAATATTCTTGAGAAGGGTGATGGCGTTCTTTATGTGAGTTCAAGCGCCATTACAGCAAATAAAAACGATATTGACAGTTTGAGGGCTGATATCAATGTTATTAAGGATGATGCTGACATTGAGAAGAACACAAGGCAAGATGCGGACAATCGTCTTAAGGAGGCTATCGATGCAGAGGCACTTGCAAGGGTTACCAAGGACACAGAGTTTGATGAAAGGATAGGTAATAATACAAAGGCAATTACCAATCTTATAGATACTATTGATGATGAGGTTGCAAAAAGGGAAAGTGGCGATGCGGAGCTTCGAGATGAACTTAGGACGCAGTCATCAAGTATAACAGACTTGAGAGTCAATCTATCATCTGAGATTACAGACAGAAAGGCTGCTGATACGAAGATTGAGAGCGATTTGTCAAAGGAGATATCGGATAGAGTTGAAGCGATTGATGATATCAAAGAGGCGCTTAAGCCATTAGATTTGCAAGGCTCCCAAACCATTGAGGTTACGAAGGAGAGTAACAAGACCGTGTTTAATGTGAGGATTGCTAATGGTGGTGATAACATCATAGTTAGTGACACCACGTCCACATATCATGGTATTTATTCAACTGTACGGTTGAAGTATGACAAATCTGCAAACAAGCTAAGACTCTATGGGCCAAACCAGAAGCAACTTGGAGAAGAGATAGAACTGAGCCCAAGCTCTCTTATTGAGGAAGTGCGCTATGATTCAGCCACTCAAGAGATTGTCATAAAATACACAAAGAGTGGGGATAGTGAGTCATCAGAGTTTAGGATTCCTCTGACAGACTTGTTTAACGAATGGAACACGGACAATGATAGGTGCAAGGGTATATCCTTGACGAAAGAGGACGCAAATGATACAAATAAGGGTATTGCGAAACTTTATGGCGAAGTCCTTATCTCAGATAACCCAATGAACTTGCTTGCATATCAAGACGAAAAATATTTGTTTGCGGATAAGAGCGGTATTGACAAGGCACTTGCTGACATTGAGTGTGTTAGCGGCTTTACAGATGGTTTTGCGGATGCAGTGTTTGGAGACCACCATGGAATTGAATGCGGCGACCCATTCCATTACATTGCCTCTACAAATACGCATTACCTTCAAGAAGCCAAGAGCATGAAGGATGCTGATAATATTCTTGACAGTAAGGTATATGAGGCTATCACGACACTTGAAAACGTGAGCGGTGATTCAACAAGCATGAAAGAGGTTCTTGGTGCTGTTATCGACCCATCCGATGGGAAGGTTAAATACCCTACGTCAGAGGAAAGGTGCTTGCTGAAGGAAGTGAAGTCTTTTGCTGAGGCAGACAAAGTGCTCGAAAGTGCAGTTTGCGCTCTTCAGAACATGATGGTTGATGCGCAGTCTCCGACAAATGAGACCAAGATTGAGACAATCGGCTTGAACAAGTATATCAAGGTCAATACAAGACTCTCTCATGGAAAGGACTACCATAGTTGGGGCGAAGACAATGAGTTTGAAATCACTAATTACGATGTTGATGACGAGAATACAGAGTTTACGGACACAAACGTTTTAAGAGTGGTTGATGTGACTGGTCATGAAATCGGTTTAAAGCCATATTCTAAGTACAATGGCCTTTATCTCAGCAATATATGGGATTGTGGTGAGTACACTGAGGATGGTGAAAAGTACAAGACGGATGAATCTGCGGAAGCACAAAACCTCTATGAGAGTAAGTATAAGAACTCTGTAAGAAACTAATTACGGTTTAAATATTAAAAAAAAAAAGGTTAGGAATAACTCATCCTAGCCTTTTTTTATACTAATCAATGTCGATTTCCTCTTCAATAATATCATGGTCGATGTAATCCTTGGTTATGTCATCGAAGACATATCCACCAGTTGAAGGGGTCTTATTTGGTATCTTCTTAAAGTAAAGTCTCATGTCCGAGCCCATTGTTGTAAGATTGGCAATTGACGTAGGTATTTTACCTTCCTCTTCGAATTCTTCAACATCCTTATCAGTCATTGAGTTGAGCGCCCTCATGTATTTCTCATTTTCAGTCTTGAAGAGTTCATTCTCTTCACTCTTCACTTCTTCAAGATGCTTGCTTACAAGGGCGTCCCAATCAATGTTGCATTCCTTTATGAATGGGGGAACCTCACCGATTTTAAGCCAAAACTCTATCTCTTTTCTCTCTGGTGTCATCAGCGCCTCAAACGTGTCTTGGTCTTCGGTCTTATTAGGGTATCCACTTACCAATTTTGCCTCTTCCGCAGTGAAGAACTGCTTGTTTTTTGGATTTGTTACCAATATCCTACCCCTAATGTTTGGATGGAAACATACAAGCAACGAGGTAATTCTCTTGTTGAATTGGTCTATATATTTTTCAACATTATATTCCAATCCTTCATATTCACTGCATAAGACATCCTCTTCCTTATCCAATATCTCATTTGGAACAAGTTTGCAGTTAAGGATTATCTCATCTTCCTCAAAGGCTGTTTTTCCATATGTCTCAAAGGCAAGCTCAATACGAGATTTCTTTTCGTTTTTTTCCTTATGCTCTTTTGAATAAGACTTATAGAGCTTTTCCACATCCTTGGTTATTTCAACCTTTTCACCATCGAGATAGTAGAAGATGTGGGTTACACGCTTGACATCGGAATGACCCTTCTTAGTACCTGTATTGATATAGTAGATGGTGTCACTTACCTTGGCGTCAATCCCCTCATTGATAACGAGCTCATACCATGCTTGGCGAGACTTCTTTGACCCACTCTTCGTAAGTGTCTTGCAATCAGCGATATAGTCACTAATGGTTTTCTTGATGTTTCCTTTAGAAGCGATGTCCCTAATAGGGATTTGATAATTGTATATCTTCTCAATATAGTCATAATAACTGTTGAGGAATTCATAACCATTTCCATGTAAAAGCAAATCTACGCCATGGTCTATGAACTTTTCAAGATAACCACTCATCTTACGAGACTTGATGGTGTTACCAACCTTCTTTGTAGACCCATCTTGCATTAAATCTGAATACGCTTTCCTAGCAAAGTTTATTGTACTATCACAGTACTCATCGACACCCAAACCCATTTTGTTCACGCCACCATTATAAGACTTATTCATAAACAAGTCTTCGAATTCGGCAACGTCGGCTTCCACCTTTGTGTATGTTTTTCCTTCAACTGTATTTCTGCCTAATCCCTTGCCGATATATGGATGCTCGTCTGTATATCTGAACTCATTTTCTTTTGGCATTTGGAAGTTGAAGCCATCGGTGTCTCCAACAATGGGAGTGTACCCAAGACTTGTAAAGTGTGAAATCATGAGACGGAGGGACATACGACCAATGCATGTTGTTTTTTCGGCAGCATTTACATCCCCATAAGGGAAGATGGTTGGGCACCCATACGAACCAAAAAAAGAATTTGCTAAGATTTTCAACGGTAATTGTTTCTTGTCGTTGGCTGTTTTTTCAATCTTCCACTTTTGTATTTCTTCCTTAAGCTTATCCTTGAAAGCCTCATTAGTTCCATCATAAGTTTCAAGGTCTTTGCTGAGTTGTTTTGCTCGTGCTCCTGCTTCTCCTTTAAGTTCCTTGTATTTTTCTCGCTGTGTAAGGATATATTCGAGGAAGGAAAGCATGACATGCATAATATCAATTGGTGTTGATATGTTCCATGTAAGGATAATGGAAGGGTAAAGGGAGTTATAGTCAAGCTTTACAATACGGTCGACATAACCAGTTTTAAGGAGTCGTGAAAGTCCACCAGTGAAGCGTCGGTTTGGTGTGGATGATGGTACTGCAAGGTCATTTTCATAGCACCATGCAAGCATTATGAGTTTCCATATTCCAGCAGTTCCCATGGTACAAACCCTTGAGAATGTCGTTGGGAGCATTTTCCCTACGAGGAAGTTCGACTCGTTAAGCTTTTCCTCGACCTTGTCTGTCTCCCAAATATCATCAAGAAGGTATCTTTCAACGATATATCTTCCACTAACAAGCTCATATCCGTCTAGTAATGGTTTTTCGTCTGTTACCTTATACCAATCGCCATTGGTGTTGTTAAAAGCGTATGTATTGTCATTGACATTCCATGTGGAAGAAATCTTATCTCCTGGAACGTAGACTCTGTTTTCCTTCTTCAAGCTCAAGTATTTCGTTACATATTTCAAGTTTGAACTCTTCATATTGGAATCCAAGGCTTGGGCTCTTCGTGCTGCATGCAATGAGTCAAGTATGATATGTCCCCACATGATTGTTGGCTTGTAGTACTCCATCTCGCCGCCTAACTTCAGTACGGCTTCCTTCTTTCTTTTATAGATTGGATGCTTGAAGTAGCGTAGGGTCATTTCCTCGAAATTACCTCCAAGTAGTTCATAGCGGACCATGATGAAGTCCCAGTCGAAGTTTTCGGAATTATGCCCAACAAGTGTGTCTGGTCTTATTTCTGCAAAAACCCTCACCATTTCTTCAATGGCCCACAGTTCATTTGCATCCAACTCTGTTTTCGTTCTACCCTCAATGGCGATTACTCTATCGTATCCTCTGTTGGTATGTATACCGATTTGCTCGATTCGATGATACTTCGGATTAAGTCCCTCGGTCTCCAAGTCGAATGCTAGTCGTAGGAGGTCATTATAATTGTCGTAGCCTTTGAAGAGGCGTCTCCCAGTGGCAATCATGTATTGCTCCACTGGAGTTACCGCCATGTATTCCATTGTTGAATCTGTTGGCGCATTAGCCTTTTTCCTCTCGTGAATCGGAACTCCGCCTTCTTGGAAGAATCTTTGGAACATCTCGTTGCTCATTCTCCTCGTGGCGTAGAACATGTACTTGTAGCCATTGTCGAGTCTATCGTCTACAGAACCATTTCCGTTGTCAGAGATGAGTTTCTTGACACCGATTCCATAGCGTCTCAGTTTTTGGGATATCATTTTCCTATCCCCACCGAATAGCCTTATCGCAGCACTGTTCTTGGCCCATACGAAAGGTTTGAAGTCATCCCTTCTGACCCTTTTCTCACCGTTGTCATTGACATAGATGATGCTCACCTTGTCCTCCTTATAGTCGCACTCAATGGTGATTATCCTTTCCATTGGGTCATGGCCGTTAAGGAATTCATTAACAACCTCAGTTGTGATTTGCTTCATGTTAATTGTTTGATTTTTAGTTATTTATCATAAAATGAATGATTAAGCTATATTGAAATGGCATCATCTTCATTTGTTCTCATTTGCAAAAATATCTAAAATAATTTTAAAAAACAAATATATCTTAAAAGATTTTTTTAATTAATTTAACACTTCTATTTATTTATTAGATAATAGATATTTTTTATCTTAATTAATAATAGGATTAAAGAGATTAATATATAAATGTTAGTATCCGCGCAACAAATATGCAAGCAGATGAGAATGGCGTTGGGGGTAAAGGTATCTCCAAAGGCAATACATTTGTCAGCCGCCAAGTTAGGCTACAAGCCCAAGACAATAGGTGGGAAGAAAGGCTACGACCAAAGCCTATATACGGCCCTTACAAGGCATTTAAAGGATGTAGTGGCATTGCAGTCCACCTTGATAAAGAAAGTCCCTCAGAAGCGAAATAAACCATCAAATAAGCCATCTATCGGATACTATGGATACAATGGCGAGAAGGACAACAAGGATTATGATTGGGAAATCAATGAAAATATTGTAAGGAAAGTGGTTTCCGAGGCAATTGACGAGTTGGACTTGTTCCATGGTTCCCAAGCGGATTTCAATGAGTTTGACGTGGCTTACATGTCAAGCGGTTGGGGCCATCAAGCCTACGGCTATGGGTTTTATCTCACAAACAACAAAGAGACTGCGGACAATTATGCGAGGGGTGGGTATGTATACACTGTGAAGGTTCCCAATGGAAATTATCTTTCAAGTAAGAAGATAATGCCAAGTACGGCAGATAGGATTGCAAGGAATTTTTATCATTATTATCTAACTTATGATGAATACGGAAAAGAAGCGTATAAGGGGTATGAGAAGGAGTTTTGGGATGGCGCGTGCAGTTCCATTGGATATGCTCAAGATGGGATAAATCTTTATGGTTCAATCGTTTCGATATTGGGTGATGAGAAGGAGACTTCAGAATATCTTCATAGTATTGGATACAAGGGACTGAAGATTTATGACAAAACACATAATGGCGATACAGTGGTCAATTATGTAATATTTGACCCCAAGGACATTAAGATTTTGAAAAAGGAGGGAATTTCATGATTTTCTACGGTGCTGATGACAATGAGAAAAAAACGAGAAAGGTTTTCATAAGGGAGGAAAAGGTTCCTCTCTTGGAGGACGTGTATATATCGGACATAAAGGGAAAGAAGGCCAAGCTGTCATATGACAAAAGGGCGTCAACGCAGAGGATTAGGAATATGGCGAACAAAAATCCTTCTGAGAAGATAGACACGAGCAAGATGGACCAAGCGGATAAGGATACCTTCATTGTCCCTCTGAAGGGAGGGATAAACTCCTATAACATCACTTCAATCAAGGGAACTGAAGTTATGCATTATTTCAAGAACAAGTTTTCGAAAAAGGCAACGAAAGTCACATTGAACGTTGATGGCAAGAAAAATGAATATGACTTGATGATGGAGGATAGTGAGTTTCAAGATTTTATGAGGATGTTTTCCGCGAAGGTGTCAAGAGTTGTGAATAATGTGGCAGAAGAACTAAAGACGAGAGACAAGGGCTTCAAGGGATTTAAGGGGGTGTCGATATACCCAGTTCCAAGTTCAAGTAATTTCAATTCGGAGATGGCAGTGATATTGGAGAGATACAATATAGGCATATCCAATCTTCCATGCCATGCAGTGTCGACAGAATTATTCAAGAAGGATTTGTCAAGATTGCAGAAAGACACTGATTTCATTAACAAGAACAAGGAGTATTATAATTCCAACTACTATGTTGGCGACAATGTTGAGAACAATCCGACACATTTGCAGCAAGTGGACGATGTCATGAGGAAGGCCAAGCAAGTTGATGCGGCGCATGATGAGGAGCTGATTAATCAGTATAACGAATGTGTGAGGCGTGTCTTGAATAGTTATTACCAAAGGGTATCACCAAAGACAGTTGTAAAGAATTATCTTAACCTACTACAAGCGAAGGAAATGATTAGGGCAAAGATGAAAGGCGTCCATTGGGAAAATGTTTTTAGTGATATCAAGTATGCGAAAGGGGCGTCGATAGATAAAAGGACACAAGCCATTTATGATGTGGTGAGAGCAGCTAAAGGGGATAAATTTCTAAAGAATCCGAAAAATCAAGCTGTGATATCATATATTAACCCACAGCAATTCCAAATGAAGAACATCACGAATGACATAAGACTTGGAATGAAGAACTATTTCAAGCCGCAAGAGGGAATTGAGGGTGAGTTGGAGAGAATAAAGGGCACTGTGTTTGTCATTTTTGACGACAATATAAGCGGAGGCGCGACACTGTCTGATATTTGCTATCAAGCGAGACAGCTAGGAATTGAATATATCATCCCAATCACCTTCGGTAAGATGAATGAGAAATACGCCTTGAACCGCATGGTTGTGGCAAGGCCTAAGGGATGGAACTATTGATTGACTTTTTAGTCGCGACGAGATATTTATTAATATCATGATTTGTGAATAATAATAAAAACATTTAGCGCTAAATTAAGATATAGACAATGGGAAAGAGAACTAGGAATCTAGAATACTACGGCTACATTGACCAAAATGAGTACATGGGCTACCCAAACGTTGACTTAAGCGACATACGAGAAGTCAATAAGGAACAAGACAAGGATATTGACGCGATTAGCGGAGCTACAGCTGAAAAGGCTGACAAAGCTACCGTAGCGGTTATAAGCGGACAGTTGGACACTTTCATCGACACTCAAGGTGAGATAAACAAGAGGCTTGTTCAGCAGATAAGGATTAACCGCACAAGAATCGAGGCTCTTGAGGAAAGGGGCAGTGGTACTACAGAGGAGATTGAGGAGATTGTTGACGAGAAGCTTGAGGGTGTAAAGGCAGATGTCGATGCCTTGAAAGGTGATGTTGAGAAAATCAATGAAGCCGTTACTGATAATGCAAATGCAATAAATGGTGTGTCGGCAGCAACTGATGAGAAGATATCCCAAGTTGAGGCATCAGTCAGTTCTAAATTAGGTAAGCAAGAGGCTGAGGACACTTATGCCAAGAAAGTGGACACATATACAAAGAGCGAGGTGAATGCATTGATTGGCGAAGGCCAAGAGGGTGTGGCCACCAAAAAATGGGTTGAGGACAATTACTTATCCCAAACAGATGCAAAGCTTAAGTATGCAACAAGCGATGATGTCAAGAATGTTGACAATAGAATCACTTTGGTAAGTGATGAAATGTATGATAAGTACTATGAGCTTAATGGTAGCTTTACTGCTTATTCCGCTATCACTGATGCAAGACTTGCAACATTGACACAGAATGTGGATACAGTAAGCGCCAAGGTTGATAGGGAGGTCGTAAATCTTCAAGCCAAAGATGCCGAGCTTCAAGGCAAAATCATAAACGTGGAGAGTGAGATTAAGAATATAAAAGAGATTTCTCTCCCAAGCAAGGCGGACAAGATTGAGCTTGATTCACTGAAGTCAGAGGTGGCTAATATGTCATCGGAAGTAAGCAATAAGGTAGATAACACCGTTTATGAAAATGACAAGCTTATCTTGGGCAACAAGCTTGATGCAATCGAAAACAACAAGGCCGACAAGACCGCGCTTGAGGATGTCAACACAAAAATTGTTGACTTATCTTCCAAACTTGACGGTGAGAAAACAGAAAGGGCTCTTGCTGATTCTGCTCTTGGCTCAAGGATTGACGAAACCAATACGCGGATTGGCAATGTTGAGGATAAGGATATCGAGCAAGACAACAAGATAAAGTCTCTTAAAAACTATCTTGTCAAGGAGATTGAAGACCGCAAGGCGGCTGACATAGCATTGGTTGGTACATCGGAAGATGTGTCTGAGGACGATACAATATGGGGCGCCAAGAAATATGCCGATGTTGCTAAGTCAAATGCTATCAGTTCGTCAAATATTTATACTGACACAAAGTACTCAAGCCTTAAGGATTATGTTGATAGGAAAGATGAGGATATCAAGCTTGCGGTTACAGCCAAAGCTGACAAGAAATATGTTGACGATGCAATAAATGGCTATGATGCAGACATTGATGGTAAGATTGCAGTTGAGACTAATAGGGCTGAAAGCGCCGAATCCGCACTTCGAGAAAGCATTGACACATTAAGGGCAAATACAAATAACGGTCTTGAAACTTTGACAAGCGGCCTTGCCCATACTGACGGCATTGTTCGCTCTCTTACTGATTGGGACGGTATGCCTCCGTATCAAGGCGGCGGTAATGGCCTTGTTGATGTAATGCACTCTGAACTTGATACATTGAAGGCTCAAGTTGACCTACTGACGAGTGGAAGTACGATTGGTGAGGGGCTTGATATTCAGAACCCCAATGATGAGGAATTCGCCATAGGTAGGTACAACTATTCGACGAAAGATGACGGCAGCGGTAATGGTACGGTATTCTCGATTGGCGTTGGCTCCTTAGGCCAAAGAAGGAATGCTTTTGAGGTGAGGAAAAACGGTGACATCTATATGTGGATTGAAGGTGGGTATGTCAAGATTAATGACTTGCTTAGCATGCTGACCAACGAGACGTATTAGGAATGCCTATTTTCAGTTTTCAAAGTGAGAGATATTTATAATAGGAATTTATAGATTGATTTGTTTTGAATTGCCGTTTTGTGTATTTTTTTGTGAAGGCAATTCAATGGAGAGGATGAGGAAGGACGTTGGCGCGTTGTTCCAACGTCTGAGATTGGTAGGTGGATGGCAGCTCGTGAGAGTGATAACGTCCACCTCTTTTTGTTAAAAAGGAAAAAGATGAGAAAATAATATTTTTATATTAAAGAAGGAAAAAGAAATTATGGGAAAAAACATTAGTCACGTTATCCACGTGAACAGCAACCAATTGGTTGACGGCAAGCCGAAGCTTCCTACTGTGGACCAATTGCAGTATGGTGAGATTGCTGTCAACTATGCGGATAAGCTTGAGACACTCTCGGTGAAGTCAAGCGGTAACAGCATCGCGACATTTTCGTCGGACAACATCATTATGCCGAGGATTGAACAAATAGAGAAATCACTTAATACTATTATAAGTGCAATTGAAGTACGAGGTTATGGTGAATCAACCCCTACGTTAAAGGAATACAGCGGCACAAAAGATGTGCTGAAAGCAATTCTCTCACATTTTAAATTGGGGTGGTTTGATGGTAATGGAAAACTTGTAAAGGAATGCGTAGGTGGCCGTATATCTAAGGCCACGGATGGCAGTGATATTAAGGTTGATGGGACGTGGGTTAATGCAAATGACAGTAATAAGCCATATGACCTCATGGCGTATGTGGACACGGACTTATATGTTGATAGGTGTACAATTGGAGGGTTGAATGTTAAAGACAGTACGGCTACAACCCATAATGTGATTGGATTGGGGCTATCGCGGCATACTGTTGGTAACAAGAGTGCTAAGAAATTCGAGCCCTTCGGATTCACGCCGCAGAGGGTGATTGAAATTGGCGGCAAATACTATTCCTACTTCAACAATAGCAAAGGTAGCGGAAGGTCCCAAAACTTCTATGATGCGAACAAGAAGTCCTTGGCTAAGGGTGGTGGTTATATGGGCTTATATTATGAGTTCTACGAGATATGGCTCATCGCGATGTACCTTGAGATGGGGACATTAGATTTCACAAGCCAAATGCTTTTGGGGAATGGGTTTGGAAACTACACGCCATCTTCTGATTTGCCATGGTTTGACGAGAATAAGGTCGGATGCAGTGGCGGCCTCACAAGCAGTGGCGCATATGTGCGCCACTGGGAAAGTACAACACATGATTGGGGAAATGAGTGTTTTTCCGCCCAACTTCTCGCCCATGCCATGATGGACGGTGTTGTGAAGGCCAATCTTACGGATAAGATTGGCAATACGCACCTCTTTGAGTTCAGCGGTGGTCCGAGCAGCTATGTTGTTACTGATGCCCCAAGTGATGTGGATGTGACTAATTATGCCAAGGTACCGACTGGAAGGACGTTTTTCACCGTCTATACCCCAAGTGGCTGTCAAGGCTTGAAGGATGGCGTCATGACGGCTGTTGTCAACGTGTATTCCAATGAACGCAACATGATACTCAAGCGCCAGTACTCTGTATACCGTGGTGTAACCTTCAACGACTCTGTGTATAGGCAGCTTGTGGGTATCAATTACGTGGTGAGGCAGACGGCGGCAACAAGGGGCAGCTTCGCTCCTAAGCAAGAGTTTTTCTATGCAGCTGATTGGCGCAAGGTACCTACTGCCACAACAATGTATGATAGCAGCAATTGCTTTGTGAGCGGCGCTACAGATGCCGATGTGAGTGGCGTGACATTGCCGATGGTGGCAACATATCAGAGGAGCGGCGAGTTCGACTCAAGGAGTGACGGATGGGCGACAACTACTGATTATGATAAGTCGCTTTTCGCTCATGGGGTCATTGGGGGTAGACAGAGTACATATGAATGTGGCCACATATGGTGGCGAGGAACATCATGGAATGCTCCCAACGATAGTACCAATAGTAACGGCTGTTTGACTGTTGTAGCTAAGAGTCTCAATTCCTCGGTTTGTGGGTGCCGTGCTATCAACGTTGCGGCTGGGCGCACGCTCGATGCCAGCAATTCGGCTTCTATTAGCAATGCTGACTACGCTGGGGGCTTCGCCCACCCCCAAATCAAGGTATAGCAATGTAAACGGCAATGACCCAGAATTTGAATGATGGAATAACCATTTTTCATGGGTCATGGCAGTGGCAATGGCAAAGCAGACGAGGTACGGCCTTAGTACCTCGTCATAACGCATTCATTTAAGGGGTTTTAAAGAAAAAATAACATTTTAGTAAAAAAAAA
>NFZD01013598.1_pt1 | contig 45127 bp, 40 predicted proteins | sample 1095381 | NCBI WGS metagenome assembly NFZD01 (sample SAMN03609891, study PRJNA323583) | gut metagenome | isolation source: feces | host: Rattus norvegicus | place: Denmark: Riget | collected 2013 | reverse complement strand
TGTGGTGTGCTCTTTCGACCTACCAGCATTGTCCGATTGACGGTACCATACGGCAAATATTCATAAGGTTGGACGATTTGGAAAAGATTGATACAAGAAAAAGTATAAGACTGAGAGATAAGAAGACGAGAAAATATTACAATATTCTCCTCAAAAAGAAAGAATATCCAACAGAACATGATATACTTTGTATAGGTGGTCTGACTGTCAAAACCAAGGTACATCTGAAGTCTCAGGATTTTTCCGACAGGCATTATGAACCGAAGGTTGTGGTAAAGAAAAATACGGAACTCGATTATTTCATCACAATAGAAAAAGATGATAGTGTGATGATGGTCATTACCTTATGTTCTCCTGTTGTCGGAGGTTTTACCGAAGATGGTTTTATAGGAATAGACAAGAATTTATTAAAGGGCAAGTCCTTCGAAGACCTGTTCGAGATAATTGACATAAAAGAATCATAAATTATGAAAAATTTTATAAAATTGACAGAAGTCAAGTTTGAGGAAACTGGTGGTTCAGTTAAGGTGAAGTATTATGATGACTATATCCGTCCAGCATCCATTTGTTTCATCGAGAGAATAATTCATAAAGGACAAGGAGCTTGTCTGATTCATTTTGAAATCGGAGATAACCACGCTAAGTTGCTCGTCAAGGAGACACCAGAGGAAATCGATGAAATAATTGACGATTTCTATAAGGGAAAGAAAGGAAAGGCTTCCAAGAAGAGTGAAATCGCTGTCGATAACGGTTTGCTTGGTCCAAATCCTTCTTCAAAGCCACGTAGAGTTACAGGGAAAAGCAATCCATAAGATATACGGTCACTTTCAAAGTGTCACGAAGATAAACGTTGATATCCGATGTATGTCCGACAAGATTGCTACTTGAAGGAACTCGCCCAAAGGAATAAAGTATCTCAGAAGAAGTTGGTGGTAGGGGTTGGTAAAACTAGGTCTGAGTAAAATTGAACAATGGGGTACAGGAGATGGAGATGTCAGTATAGTGGAGATGCGTGCGCTTATTCGGGTTGGTTTCTATCCATTTAAACCCTCTATTGTTGAGAATGTCCCTGATGCTGTAATTTAAATCAATTCGAATAAGAAAAATCAAATCAATATGAATAATTTATATGATAATCCCGTCGGACTATTATTTTATTACATTTATACATTTATACACTTATAATTAGTTTTTCAGAGTTCGGTGAAATAACATTCAGATTGATAATACAGGCATGGTCAAAGCTATGCGGAAAGGTGGACAGTGATGTCCACCTTTTTTCTATAACATAAATTAAGAAAATGCGTTGCAAATCTATAAAATTTTCAAGTAAAATCAAAAAATGTAAAAATCATGTTCGGTAAAAAAGAAGAATCGTCACTGAAACCGATAAACGGTTACTCTCAGGAAATCATCAACATTGTATCAAATCATATTAATGGAGCAATCGATGCCGATACCAAGGATATCGATTTTGATAAAATCGTCGAAATCAGTATTGACAATATAACGATAAAGGTTCCTTATGGTCGAAAATTTCCTGTAGAGATGCACCTTCATGACGGAGTTACGACAGAATACATCAAAGCTTGGAAGAAAGGCGTCGGCAGATTCATCATCAAGGACCTTAACCATTATTTCAGAGGAGATGAAGGAGTTACTGAAAATATAAGAAAATACAGATTACTCAAGATTGAGAACGGATTGTACGCATTTATCCGTTTCATCACAGAATCCGATGGAATAAAGGATACCGATGTTCTTGACGATATGGTGAAATACAATGCGATATCATTTCCTTGCGTGAATGACATGAACGGAGAGACTTATTGTCTTGTGATGAAGGTGTTCAGATTAACGAAGGACGTTGAAGAAGGGAATATTGATTTAGAACATCTGCTGCGTTCAAAGACAACCATCAATGAAATTGAGGAAGATATCTCAAAGTTCAGTCTCTACACCACATTGGAAGACTCTGACGAAGAGGATTCAGAAAAAGAGATTGAGGAACTTGAGAAAAGCTCGAAATCGAAGATAGACAACGAAGAATACAGTACCGAAGAAGAACTGTTCTAATTAAACCATTTCAAATCCACAAACAAAAGATTAAAGATGCCCATTAAAAATATAACGAAGCTTATGGAGAAATCGTATTCCTATCAAAAAGGATTTCTCGAAAACTGCTTCATTTACGAAAAAATCTCATCGTTCTATTTCCATGTAAAGATAAAGAACCGGAACACACTTGTCTTTTATAAGGCAAACAATAAGGAAATAGAATTCAACGACCTTCTTCTGAACAAGATGTGGAACACCCCCATTCAGGATTTCACGAAGATGTTCCTTTCAGACAAGGAATTTGTTGAGAAATGCGTAGGATTCACATTCTCATTCTTTTATTTTCCGGTATCAAACCCTTTAGGTATAGAATATGCGGAAAATCCTGAGAAAGGGTTGCCTTTCAGATACATCCTTGACCATATCACATTGCCGAACAAAATCACAAGGGCAGTCGGTTATATCAATGAATTCAATAGAATGGACACGAAAGGACTCATCAGACCTTTCGGTATATGTCTGAAAGATGACACAAGGACCGAACAAGAGAAGAAAGAACTCATCAACGGAATCAAATCCAAGAACATCAAACAATTCTTGGATTCCATTTTCAGTATAATCGATACAGACAAACTGTGCGCACGTTCCATAGATTCTGCCGAAGGCTTCATTCTCAAATCTGATTCGGATGTCTATCAGATTATCAATCCTGTTGGTGAAAAATCTGAGGTGCGAAACGGCAGACTGGCGCTTGAAATATTCGTACACAGTTTCGTGTCTTTTGTCAACAATTCCGATGATTTCGCAGATTGTTTTGTCAGCAACAATTACACGACCAACGTCTGTCATCTTCTTCTGAAATACAAGAAATGGATTGAGAAGGATAACAATATACAACTTCTCAAATTCTACAACATTAAACCTTCTGATTTGGAATCTCCGACGTTCGGTTATTATGGAGGCACCTTTTACGAACTCATACCTGTAAAGGCTGTAAGAGAACTGTGTCAGAAAGAACCTTTCTGGGACAACGTTTTCAAGATTCTGTTGAATGGTCTGAAAAAAGAAAAGAAATTCACACCGAACGACCTTATATTGACCAAAGAAGATGTGAAGACATGGAACACTTTGGTCGGTGTATTCTCCATGTACGACAATATAGGAAAAGGAACCAGCCTCCACAGACTGATTCTCCACAATTCAACCTCCATAGGCTAATTTTCCACAATTCCTGAAATCATATAAAATTTGTAAGATGAATCAAGAACTAGAACAAATTACATTCCATTATATCCTCAAGCATCCTGACTTGACGGAAAAGTGCCGAAGCGAGTTCTTCAGCATCACTTATATAGGGGAATTGTTCAAGATTGCCAAACCTTTCGTCATGCAATATCAGACACCTCCGTCAGCCGAACAGATGATTCAGTTGATTCAGGTGTCCGAATTGTCCGAAGAACTCAGGATGTATCTTAACCCCAACATTGTCCGGCAAATTTGGAAAGTCGAGGAAACACTCGATACTTATGACGAGGAATGGTTGGAAAGAACAGTCAAGGCGTTCATATCATGGAACACCATGACTAACGGTCTTCGAGACGCACTTGCGTACATCAAGACTGTTCAGGGAGACGTCAATATAGACAACTATGAAGACATTATCGACAGAGCCAGATTCAAGTTGACAAAAGATACTGCGGTAGAGTTTTCCAATAATACTGCCGGTGTCAGTTTGTATGATGCTGCTGCACACAAGACTAAGGAACTCAACAGATGGAGTACAGGTTACAAGTTCCTCGACAGGGCAAGTAAGGGTGGATATTGGGCTGGCTCTTTATGGGTGTTCTTGGGTGCTCCGAAAGCCGGTAAATCCAGACTCTTGCAGAATCTTGCCGCACAATCTATCAAGCAAGGTCATAATTGTGCGTATGCGTCATTCGAGTTGCAGGAAGAAATCATCACCCAGCGTATAGGTTCTAACCTGTTCTCTATTCCGATGGATGACTATGACAGATATGCTGACGATGAGGCGGTGATGAACGAAAAAATCAGAACCTTCCTCAATCCACCTGATGATTTCTTCAATATCGAGAAAGGTTATCTTGATATCAAGTCTTTTCCAACCTCCGCATATTCAGTACAGGAACTCGAATTATGGTTGTTGAAAGAAGAGGAGAGGCTTTCTTTGGAGACCGGAAAACCGTTTAAGTTCAAGAACATCTTTGTTGACTATATCAACATTATGAAGAACTGGCGCAACCCGAATTCAGAGAACACCTATATGAAAATCAAACAGATTGCCGAAGACCTTCGTGCAATGGCAATGAGGAACGGATGGTGTGTGATTACAGTCACACAGGTGAAACAAGAGTTCTTCGGTTCGAGTGACATGAACATGTCTGCCGCAGCCGAGTCTTCCGCATTGTCTGCGACTGTCGATTTCATGGGAGGTATTATCACTGATGTATTCATGCAAGCCGCGCATTTCCTGTTCCTGAAATCAATTCTATCACGTGTATCGCCAAACATAAACGAACGTAAGAAATTCCTTATTCAAGAGGAATATATGCGTATCACTGAAAGTGATGAGGACATCATACATGATGAAGATATGATAGAATCGTTTACCGAGAAGGCGAAAAACATTGTAAAGAACTACAAGACACAAGGAAGTGGCGCCGGTAAAAGTAAACCGACAATCAAACAGACTCCGACTCCTCAATTCACATCAGAGAGTGCGGTAATCGGACTTAACGTCAATCCTTCGACTCCTTCGACTCCAATCAGACCCCAACTTGGTCTGACTGAAATCACAGGAGAAGGAATGTTCTAAAGAATAAATTTTGACATATTCATATACTAATGGCAGGTAAAATTAACACGTCTGCGGTTCTCAACAACGGATGGAACAGTGGAGGTCAGGACCAAGTCTTCACATGCCCTATCACCATTCATCCGAAGATGGAGGGAATCTATGACTTTGCATTGACATCAGACCCTGTTCTCTTGCAAGAGAAACAACGGACACAGGAAAAGATTTTCGAGATTTTCAAAAAGTCTCCTTATTTCGAGAAGTACGGAGAATTCATTACACAAGAAGACAATGAAAGTGATGAACCAAAATACTCGAAGACCCCTAAACTAAAGATAGAACGTGCCGATATAATGGGTCTTTTCTATTACTTCAAGGAAGAACTGGAGAAAATCCACAAAATCGGCATAATGGAACTGGTCATTCAGATTTGCGAGTTCTTTGAACTCGATTACAAGTATGTCAACGACCATGTCCTCAGTCCACCCCTTCAGGCAAAACTTGTAAGAGAAATCTACAACATGGGTTACAAGAAGGAAAAAATCGAAAATACGGAACAACTTTTCTGATGGAGAAGATAGAGATAGAAACCAAGAACGATGTACGGAAAAAGAATCCGATAACCAATATATTCCTCATATCAGATATTCATATCGGAGTATCAAGAGCAAGTGAGGATTGGTTGGAAAACACCAAAGAATATTTTGAGCAATTCCTGATTCCGTTGATTAAAAAAGAAATGAATGAAGGTTCAGTACTGTTGTGCCTCGGTGACATATTCGACGACAGAAAGACCATAAACATCGCAGCGAACAATCTTGCCATTGAAATGTTCGAGAGACTTGCCAGTATACTGCCTGTGTATATCATCAACGGCAATCACGACATGTACAATAAGACTCAGAACAACATAATGTCCATCAGAAGTCTCAGTAATATTCCGAACCTCTATATGTTCAAGAATCCGACTGTTTGGAAAATCGGAGATAATGGAGAGAACAAATGGAAACGCAGTTGTCTGATGATTCCCTATCAAGGTGATATGGAGAAAGAAACGAACATCATCAATCAGAACAGTTCCGCTGACTATACGTTCCTTCATTCAGATATCAAGAACCTGAGATACGACAACGGAATGAGCATCTCTCTCGGAGTGGACACTTCTGCGACCAAAGGACAGATTTATTCAGGTCATATCCATAAGAGACAGGAGTTTGAAAATATGGTTTATGTCGGCAGTCCGTTTCAGATGCGCAGAAGTGACATCGGTAATCAGAAAGGAATATACAGACTGAATCTCATTGATAATTCAAGGAATTTCTTTCCTAACAAAATTTCACCGTTATTCGTGAAAATTCCAATCGAACAGTTCTTCGATTCAAATGATGATGAAATTGAAAAAATCGTTCGACATAACTATGTTGACATCGTTGTCAATAACACGGAAACCGAGAAAATCAAGTTAGGAGAACTCTATGAACGACTGAACGTGTTCTGTCCAAAGAAAATATCAATAGTAGTCGGAAGTGAAGATGAACGAGACCCTAACTGTGATTATTGTGAGGAAGAAGACTCCGACAACTATAAAGAAAAGAGTATGTCGGATATCATTGATTCTATGATTGATGAACTCGAACTTGAAGACCATGTGAAAACAGAACTAAAGTCAATGAATCAGACATATCAGAAACTTGCGTTATCAGAAACCGCTTAAAAAGAAATGACCGAAATATTTGAAACATTTCGGTCATTTTTCTATTTTCTTTATCTGCATGTTCTAATTTTATCAAATATGATAAAAATTATTTATAAACCTCAATATTCTTTAACGAATAAAGATTATTGAACTTTAATGGTCGGAACAGTCAACCACTATTGATTATCCTCGATACAATCTTGGAATCATCAACTACTTTCAAAACGCCAACACAAAAATTCAATCTCCATTAACCATTTGTTACTTTGATATAACCTTACCAATGACGATGGAGTCTTTCCATCCACTGTTATGACCAAATAATAAGATTAATGTTATATAACAACAGTATTATAATATGTTTACTGACTTTTGGTTGTCTTTTGGATTGATTTAATCTTTTGATACTTCTTTCAATTTCATCTGAACAAATTCATTATTTGTATTAACTATCTAAATGTTTTTAGAAAAATCTACACTTTTCTTTATTGATATATAGATGAAGGTGAAACGTTGTATACATTATCCTTTATCTCATTGAATGATTCCTGATAAGCATTTGTTATCTTGGTGTTCGGATACTGGTCTTTCATCTTTCCGATTTCAGTGAAATTGTCGATAATCATCAGAATCATGTCCCTGAACAACATCGCATTCCTCAATGTCGGTTTCCATGCCATCGACGATTTCGAGACTGTGACAGGAATTATGAATCTTTCGTGTCTTGGGTCATTGACTTCAACCTGACCGACAAAATAAAAGCTTTCATATCTTGAATCCAATGGAGGGTTCTTGAAAGACCAAGGACGTTCACAATCCACCTCGAAGACAAAAGAATCTTTACATCTCATCAAATTACAGATGTAGATGGTGAACCTCGAAATGAATTCTTTCTCTACGTTTCCGGTTTTCTTGGATATCTTCCTTTTGATGGTATCAAAAGAAAACTCGAACAAATGCCTTTTCCAATCATCCGCACGACTTTCATTCTTGTATTGATAAGAGTAATTGAAAATCAGTTCTTTTGGTTTTGCCTTTGATTTCAAACTCTCGGCATTCTCAGAAAAATAACCATCAAGGAATTTAACGAATGTTTCGATATCTTCGATGTCTGATGCCAAATCATTCGCTTTGGTAACCAAGGAACCGGATTTTCTTCCTGAAGTTTTCTTGATAAACGATTCCGAAAGATTCTCGAAATCAATGAACTTGAACAATCTCAACATGTTACCAGAATTATAGTCGTTCATCTCCCATCCTCCCATATTGAAACTTCCTTTATCCTTTATCAACATATTGGTTCCGTAAATCTCTTCATTGGAATAACCCAATTTTTTCAAGGTAGATGAGATTTTATTACGATGATTACTAAAAACTTTCTTCTGTTTCTCCCAAGGTATTTCCCAAGTGTTTTCCATCAGACCCATTGCGAGTCCTTCTTCTCTTGTCAACAAATGCCATCCTCCTCCATTTCTCTTGTTGTAGAGTTCTATTGCTTTTGTTATGACATTCTTTGCTCGGAAACTTTTGCTCGATGTCGGTTTACCAAGACTGTCGATAAAGGTAGGAGACATAATCAATATTCCATTTCTTTGCAAACTCTCAGAATCTGCAACAACCACTCCTTGTATATTCTCTCCTTTTTTAGGAAAAACGTCTCCAATCTGATAAAGGAAACCATCCGCACGTTTGAGTATATCCTGTGCCGTTTTCTTGGATGTTGTTTTCTTGATGAATGATTCCTTTATTTCATTGAAAGAAAACTTGGAGAAAGGTCTGACCTTTGCCTTTGTCAATGTCTTTTTAACAGCACCGCTCATTTCATTACTCAAATTTACGATACCGGCAGATTTGTAGTCCATTTCTGTCGAAGACCAATAATAACAATCATTAAAATCATCAAGACGGAAACAATCTCCCCCAATTATTTTCAGAGCAGTCTGTATCGCACCCATCCATTTACATATCAAAAGAAGCTCTCCGATAGAAGGAAGGTGCCAACTACAACCTCCTCTATTATAAGTATGACAATAATATGCGGCAGGGAATGAAGGGTCGTTTAATTTCCGACAATTCCTCAGACCTTCCATATCTTTACTGGCAGAATCCAAAGAAACGTCATAATTATCGTCATACACCAATTTATCTTCTTTCGACCAAATATAATAATCTTCCGAATCTTCCGGTGCAATTATGAATTTGACATCATCGTTAACAACCAATACACCGACAACTCCTTCATTATTCGAAGTATCCCAAGATTCAATCTCACACACTCCAAGTCTGTCATGGTAGATATAAACTCCGTTGGGAACAAAGACTGATTCAGGTGTCAAATCTGAAACTTGCTTTTTAGAAATTTTCTTGGTGAAAGACTCATTCAGATTTTTTCTCTTTGTTTTGAATCTCGTGAAACTTTCTTCAATTCCTTCCAATTCTGTATGGAATGTCAACATAATCTCCATTTTTGCCTTTGTAGAGAGCTGTGACCAATAACAAGAAAAATTTACCGGAACTCCACCACAAAGACATCTGGATATAAATTTATCTCCGTATTTAGTTTGACATTCAAATTCAACCACAGGTTCTTCTCCGTCCAAACCCTTGAATAATCTGACCGCTCTCAGATAAACATAATTATCGGAACTTGATAAAACCTCTTTCAACAAAATTTTATTTCCGCTATCGTCATAGTCGCAACACTCATCGAGGAACAAATCACGGACTTCATCAAAAATATTCTTATAACATCTGATTTTATCTTCAATAGTTCCGAAAAATACCGGTCGTTTCTCTCCTTTATTGATTTTGACATTATCAACGCCTTCTTTGAAATTTTTCGGATGCCTTGCCCATTTATCAAATGCTTCAGTATGACTATCTATGAATCTTTCCACATCCTTAACGGATATACCAACAAAACCATTATCAAGAATGGAATCTTTGTCGGTCTTCGAAGTCTTGCGCACAAATGATTCAGAAATGGTACCTTCATCGTATTTCTTCCTCAAGACAGAATTGAACATTCTGAAAAAATGTCCAGAGAGCTTGAAAATGCTATAATTGATTTGCATCCAAGCTCTTATGAAATCTCTCGGAGGTGTTTCCACCTTATCCATAGATTTCAGTTTCGTATAATCCTCTGCGCATTTTACTATGATGTCAGACCATTCCTTGTTATCCATTTACAGTCGTTTATGTGTATAAAAATTCAGGTTATTTATTTTAAGAACTTTAACGTTCATACAATATAATTTACAAACGATTTACGTCATGTTTTTATCATCCAAATGAAGTTATTGAAAATCGAATTCAGGAATATCGGACCTTACGGGAACAAGTTACAGACATTGGAATTTGACAACCAAGGCAAACTTGTCCTTCTACAAGGGAAATCTGGGGACGGCAAGTCAACACTATTGAATCTTCCTTCACTGTTGTTCTACGGAAAGGTCACGAAAAGAAGCAAGAAAGAAATCTGCAACCGAGTGAACAAAAATGGTTTCATCCGTGGAACCGTAGTATCGGAAGGTCACGAATACATTATTGAACGCAAATTCTCCCCAAACGGCATCAAAGTGTTCAAGGACGGAGAAGACCTTGATAAAATCGGTGTGAAGGACGCACAGAATTACATAGACGAGAATATCGTACAGATGCCTCAGGAAATTTTTTCGAATATCGTATCTCTCTCAATGAGTAAGTTCAAGTCTTTCCTGAACATGACCGCAGAGGACCGCAGACAGATTATTGACAGGGTCTTCAACCTTGAGATGATTAACATCATATTCAACATCATCAAGAAAGATGTACGAGACACTGGTCTTGCCATAAACAACGACAATACCCAAATATGTACATTGACAGAAACTATCCGTCAGGCAAACGCAGAACTCGTAAGACTGAACGAAATAAACAATGCACAGAACAACGAAGAGATTGAAAAGAACAACAAGGTCATAGAGGCAGAAAACGCAAACATCGCACAATACACTCAAAAATACAAAGAATGTGACGAACTCTACAAGACCTATAATACACAGTTACAAGAACACACGTCAAATCTACAGAAAATCAACATGACTGTGTCGGTATTGCAACAAAAACTTAATCTCTACAATCAAGGACAATGTCCGACTTGCGGTGCGACTTTCAAAGGAGAAGAATTTGACAAGGTCAGGGTAGAACTCGAAACAAAAATCAATCAGAGTCAGGAACTTTATCAAAAGGAGTCTGAATCTCAGAAAGCGATTTACGAATATCTGCAACAACTGTATTCTGCCATGCAGAAAATCAACTCATCAATTTCAGCATCACAGAATCAGATTAACATCGCAAACATCAACAACCACAACCTAAACGAGGCTCTCAAACAGAATGTCGAGTACAAGTCAATTCAGAACATTATCGACAATAACATGAAAACTCTTGAGGTCGCAAAGAAACAACTTGAGTTGGATGCTGCGAAAAAAGACAAACTTGACATACTTTCTTCGTTGTATTCAGTAGATGGAGTGAAAAAAATTATTCTCAAGAACTATCTTCCGCATCTGAACAACGAAATCAACAAAAGTCTGAAGTTCATGGACTTTCCTTACAAATTGACGTTCGATGAACAATTTGACGGAAAATTGTATTTTCTCAATCAGGAAATAGGTGTTGATACAATCAGCGACGGTGAACACAAAAGAGTTGATTTGGCAGTATTGTGTTCGGTCTTCAAGTTATTGAAAAGAAAATATCCGACCATCAACTTGTTCACTCTTGATGAAGTTTTGAGTTCTCTCGACCCATTGACTGCATCTGTCATTCTGAGATTCCTCAAGGAATTTGCCAATGAAATGGAACTCAACATCTATGTGGTTTCACACGTTGACATGGAAGAAAGCCTATTTGATGAATCCATCAAGGTATTCAAGGATATGGGTTTCTCCGACATACAATTCAATAAAAAATTAGATTAACGGAACTTATGAAAATCTGCGCTATTAGCGATATGCACGGTCAATATGATTTTGATGTCCCTGAATGTGACATCCTTTGTATTGCCGGTGACATTATCCCACTTGATATCCAAAGATACAACGGTATCCAAAAACATTATTTCCTTATAGATTCCATGACCGATAAAGAAAAGAAATCTTGGGAAAAAGCTTACGAGAAAAGTTTTCAAAGTTGGAGACTCAAGAACATAAGTTGGATTGAAGACTATTTCATTCCTTGGTGCGAGCAACAAAAATGCAATAAAGTGTTTCTCGTCGGAGGCAATCACGATTTCTTTTTTGAGAGCGAAGGACCGGAAAACATCAAGAATCTGTTTGAGGATACCAAGATAGAATATCTGATGGACGAGGAAATGGAATACGAAGGTCTTCGGATTTACGGAAGTCCTTGGTGTCATCAATTCGGTAGATGGGCATTCATGAAAGATGATTCCGAACTTCCTAAAGAATTCGAGAAAATTCCTGAGGGTATTGATGTACTGATTACCCACGATGCACCATTCGGTCGAACCGACCTTCTTTTGGAAACCGAGTATCATTTGTCAAAAGGACATATCGGTAACAAACCTATGACCAAATGTCTTGAGAAACTTGCCAATCCTCCGAAACTGCATTTCACGGGTCATCTTCATTCTTGTAATCATATTCCGGTAGAATATGACGGAACGACAACCGTATGCGTGTCTATGTTGGACGAAAGTTATTCAATGGCATATAAACCTTTTATCATTTGTATTTGAATTATGAAAATCAAAACTGATATCAACTATCAATTCAACGGTTACTTTTTCTCAATGCCAATAGAAATTGACGAAAAAGGCAATGTGTATATCAAAGATTGTTATTCTGACAAGGAATATGTCATTTCGACGACAAATCCTAATAAAATCGATACAATCGATTATACAATATCAAAGAACGATAAGTCTTTAGAATATATAACTGTTCAATACACTCTACGTCCTGACTTGAAAACTTCTAGTTTTTATCTTACTCGAAGTGAAGGTGTTTCTTCAAGAACTTATATCATTTTTCTTGAAAAACCCAACAGGAATATTGACGAATATGGTAATTTAATTTGGGAAGGAACAGAAGATACTTTATGGGACGGAATTTTTATCCCTGAGTATTTGGTTGCAAAATTATTACCAATAGATTATAAAGACCCATTGAAATACAAGGCGATGTGCATGGAAGTCTTCGCAGATTTGGAATCCGTGTTGGAGCAACAAGGATTGACTGTTGAATTTGAAGAAAAAACCTACGACGGAAAGACTAAATTTCATGCCTGTGTGAAACAAAAATAATTCTATATATGTGATATGCCAATTTTATTGAATCAATGGAACGCAAACGATTTATTCCCAACAGCGGAAGAAAGTTTGAGCACCTCCAAGAAAGCATTACAAGGTCAAATTCACCCAAAGACTTCAGAAGAACTGATACTTGTTCTCAAGGATATTGAAGAAGCTAGTTCAAAAGCTGACGTAGAATGTCAGTTCTTAGGGGAATTGAGAGAAGAAACTATCAATTTCCTTATCAACAAGCACTACATGGTTTCTAAAATAACAAGGGACACCCTTTCTAACGGCAACATGGTTCTTGGGTATAAAATCTCTTGGGCAAATAATCTTTAATTTTTAATTATGACAGAGAAAAGAATCATTCAACTTCAATTGTCTTTCGACGAAAGAGAAAGCTGTGTGCATTGCAAACATTTGTCAGAAAGTAATGAATGCACAGTCTGTCGAAAGAAAATATCAGAGCCGGAAAAGACCAAGTGTGACTATCGGCTTCAGAAAAACTAAATGCGAAGAATTTGTTATAAATGCTAATCTTGACAAAGTCGGAAGGAACGGAAAATTTCCGAATCTTTCCGACTTTTTTATTTTTTCAAATAAATTAGAGATTATTGGTATATAATATACAAATTCCTAAATTTTCAAGAAATGTACAGAAAAGAAGAATTCTTTGAAAAAATAAGAAAACATGTCAAAAAAGATGACCATCCACTTATACGGTCGTTGGTCGAAGAGATAGAAACCACCAACGAAAAACTAAAAGACGAAGGAGAAGTCTATGAACTTTTTATCGACTTCTATGACGTTGATGAAATATCTGAATTCAATCCGTTCCTGACATATTCATTGAAGATAAAACCTATAGACGACAATAACGACAAACCTGCGATTGCATACGAAAGTCTTGTCGGAGAAATGAATCTGCAAGAACTCGACAACGTTGTCTGTGCGGTTTCCTCATTGATTGAAGAAAAAGAAAACATAGAATCAGAATCAGAAAAAGATTTTCTTGAACACAATGACAAACTACTGAAAATCGTAGAAGATAACTGTAAACAAAACCGAATCTCTTTCATTGTATTTGATGGAAATGTCATTTCACAAGACATAAACAAATTCACAGAACAATGCCTTGAAGGTCAATTATATGACATCAACAGGAGCAAGGATGTAATCAAGTCATTCAAGGATTCTGATTGGTCAAAGCATACACAAAGATGGGTAAACGACTTGGCACTTGTACAGCTTCTTGAATACTATTACAATAGATGTAAAACTCTTGAAGGAGAAATCTCGGTACTGAACGACCGTATCATAACTAACGAAATCATAGGAAAGAAATAATGAACGACAGAAGACTATTCGACGAGATGTATGAGATGACAGTCTCGGAAATCATGGACTCCAAGACAATTTCATTGGAAGACAAGGATGAATTTTTTGAGGAAATTCAACTGACTCTTATGGAGAAGTTTGATGAATCCGAATATGAACAAGATTTTTTTGACAACGAAGATTATTACGACTAAATGATTGTAGACAATTTTGAACAAATAAAGGGATTGTTGGAGTTTCCCAACGAAGACACGTTCTATCATCTTCAGATAATACGCAGAGGAAAGGACCATCCAAACCTTCCCTGTGCGAACAGGACCATCATGACCTATTACTTGGATTCAAGCAACAAACTTGATAAACTGAAAGAAGAGATTATTGGAATCTGTAAGATGTTCGGTGCAAGGGCGTATATCAATCTCAATCCAAGGTCTTACAAGAAAACTGCGATGGATACCATAGCCGCATTGACTCATAGGGTCAGTGAAGGTGACTATAAAAAGATTTATCGCACTTGGAACACTGTATGCGGCAGCGAAAAAACCAAGAACGCAAGATGGATAATCGACGTGGACGAACCGAATGAATTCAGTTACGAAGAAATAACGGAAAAACTTATCAGTCTTTATCTGAAAAATGACAAGACTCTGACACTTGAACAGATTCGTGAACCGGAGGTTCTGAAGAACTACATAATTGCCAAAATTCCGACAAAGAATGGGTATCATCTTATCACGAAAGGTTTCAACAGAGAGGAATTCTCCAAGAAATTCGGAAACAAGATTGACATTCACCGAAACAATCCTACCATCCTTTACATCCCTGAAATTAAAAACGATTAAAAATTAAATCAATTATGAAGAACTATGAACTGGAATTATACTGCATCTGTTGCCAATATATAGACGAATACCACAAAGAAGACGGTATCTGTTTTGTCAATATCTACGATATTGATGATTTCATGAAGGAACTCAAGAAAATCATAAAAAATTTCTTGTATGAAAATCCATTGTCTTGTGTAATGACACAGTCGAGTATCTGTTTCAATATCGACGACTTCATGCAAAGTTTGATGATTGAATCAACAGAAGAATTCAAGCAAGAGATTGAAAAATTTTTCTACAAAGATGAAGAAAATTAAACCTCTGAAATCCAAGATTCTCTTTGCTCGAAAGAAAAAGTTGATTGAGTTAATCGAAAAAAGTGACGTTGAGTCTATAAAAGGATTCGAACAGTCATTGCCTTATCAGCATTTCTTCAAGAAAGATTTTGATTTTGACTACTCTTACCTTATATGGCTCATCAAAATCAAACTTGAAAGAATGAGCCGATACTTCCATTCACATGGTTATACAGAAGATTCCGAGAAATGCGCACGGCAAATTGACCGCACCATCAAGGTAATCGAAAGACTGTTGGATAGCGACACACCTCTCGATGAGATGAATATCAATTTGAATACCGGTATCAAATACGTTCCGAAAGACCTTGCGGAAAAATGGACCGAAACAAAAAATGGAAGGATAGTTTTCAAAGAAAATACGTCTCTTTTCAAGAAATACGTCATTCTAAACATAATAAAAGAGGAAAGAAGTTGGCATCTTATTTGGAAAATGCTCGATTTTTATTGCAGATTTTGGTGGGATTGAGAAATAATCACAAAAACTTCCAAAAACCGTAATAAATACAAAAACTTAAAGAGTTTATTGAATAATGAACATTTTACATAAATTCGAAGACATTGAAGACCGAAAAATATTTTTCTTTGATTTAGACGGTACGTTAATCAACACCTCTACAGGCAAGACATTTCCTGAAGACGTGACCGATTTCAGGATTAACAAGAAAGTCCTTGATGTGATGCGAAGAATAAATTCGATGGAATATCTGTTCATTGTAAGTAATCAAGCAGGTATCCCTCAACATCAGACCAAGGAAGATTTCGAGGCAAAGTTTAGCGGTATCCTCGAATTCATCAAGACCTACATCAATGTCGGAAGAAATTCTTCTAATAAAGTCAAAGTTGGAGGGTATTACTGTACCGCCAAAGGATTCAATTCAAAGAATCGCAAACCCAACACAGGTATGCTTGAAAGATGCGTCAAGGGTTTGGATTATCCAAAAGAAAGTATGGTAATGTGTGGAGATGCCACAGGAATCCATAACGAAACCCGTGACGATTTCTCTGATTCGGACTTCCGAACAGCCAGAAACTTCAAGATTGACTATATAGACATAGATGACATTGTCTCCATGTGAATGTGAGACAAGTTTCTAAATTGACCATATTATATGATAAAGGGGAAAGGGCGTCGTGAGATGCCCTTTTTCTGTAAAATTGTGTTCACGAATCACCGTTTTTTCTAAACAGATGTTAAAAAATCAAGTTTTGAAGATTTTTTCTTGGAAAATATTTGGTGGTTCGGAAAAAAGGCTTTACCTTTGCATCATCAAACAATAAAAAACAACAGTAACAACAAAAAATTTAAGCATTATGGCAAACGTAAATTCCTTCCGTAGTTCAGTGAACACAATGGAACAATACATCTACATCAACGGCGTAAGAATGAATTACGCTGAGTATAAGAATCAACTCAAGGCAAAAGAGAAAGCCAAGAAAGATGAGAAGAAGGCAAAACGAGCTCAGGCTCTCATCCGTCAACTTCCTCCGTATATTGACTCGATGATTAAACACATCAAGGTACTAAAATCTCTCGCTGCCTACTACGACAACGGTTATCGTCAATGGGGTACCATTGCAAGAGATATCATCAACAATCCGTTCATCAAATCAAGTTTCCTCAAGTACCGTATGAGAACCCGTGAGATGAATGCCATACTCGAAGATATCCGTAAAATCGGAGGAAAGAACGAGAAGAATGTCTTTCAGTATATCGAGAAACTGTCATACAAGATTGATGACATGCGTACCGAGATTTACAGTCTGACAAGAGGTGTGAACGACTCTCGTGTCTGCGAGTTCCACAAGGACAAGGAGTGTATCAACGGCAACGGTCGTCGTCTCGGTCTTCAGGTGCTCATGTTTAAGGCACTCCACTCAATGTCAAAGATTGACGAACTCATCAAGGAACTGAACCAAATCGCTTCCGACGGATTGGACGTTATGGACTACAATTATCAGAACGGTCGTTACTCCAACGGTATTCAATTCTAATAAACTGTTTCATCAAATATCAATCAATATGGAACCAAATACAACAACATCAGTACACAATCCTCTGGAACCTTACGAGGAAATCGACACATCCACAGGAGTGAAGAAGATGGTCAAAAACATCAAGGAAGGTCTGAAGAAACTGACACAGCCTCACAAGTTCGAGTTCAAGGAGATTCCGGACGCACACCAAGCGTACCTTCTGAGCAAATACGGAAAGGCAAACAACAAGGAAGACCGTCTATGTGAATTTATGGGTTGTATTGCGGAGACACTGAAATACAAGCACAGTTTCCGAGAATATGCCTTAGTACACGAAATTCCTGATGACCTAATTGAGTACAAAGAAAGTATTCTTCAATTCTTTGTCTCCAAAGGATACACTGCCGTGGAACTGTCAACTGTGATAGAAGGTCTCACAAAACCCTATCTTTTCATCGCGTTCGACAACTTCATCAAGACCAAGGAAAATCTGTCAGGCTGTGAATAAAAAATAATTTGTCGAAATTTAATATTTCCAAAGAACAGAATATATAATATTTGTAATGACCGAGGATACGGAACAAGTTACTTCTCTTATTGAATCAATTAGATGTCGAACAACCACTTGTTCCAATTCCCTCGGTAAGTTTAACCGGAGGATATACTGTTAGGTTACTTCTAAGAATAAGCTTTCATAGGACTCTTTTTAACAGAATACCAACAACCACCGACAGAATTTTCCTCCTAAATAAAAACAAAGAGTTTATGAACTGCAATCTCAGAACATTTGCATTAAGTAAGAAATTCCTTCTCCTTGAGAAGACAGTGACGAACTACACCGACAACATCCTGAAGGATTACCTGAACAGTTGTGACGTATCTGTAACAAGAATACCTCTTCTTGTACAGTACACGTTAATGCAATACGGCAAATCAATGACCGGCTCAGCATTCCTGTCACTCTGTCAATCCTCTCCCGAAGAACAAGTATCGGTTGCCAATGACGTTGAGGATTACCTTGTTGAACTTTTCGGCGACCACGGTTCTTTCGATACACTTTTCGGTGATTTCCCCAACACTGTTCTGAACATGTCCGAGTTCGAGATGGCAGTCCATACTCTTGTTCAGTATTTCACCGACGGAGCTTACTTTCCGAAGGATTTCAACATCAAGTCGAACTTTGCCGATGTGGAAGACAATACCAACATTGATTGGAACCTTTGCGTCAAAGACAATTACGACTTGATTGAGGCAACCGACTATATAGGTCTCGCCGTCCTCTACAAAAATCTGCTGTGCGCTAATCAGTCTCTCACGGACTTCGACAAAAAGGCAGTCATTGCCTTGGGTAACAGTCTCGGAGAGCATCCTGAAATGGCAGAAACCTTGAATCAGATAGAGGACATTCCTTTCAAGGAGACACTTTGCCTCGCAATCGATTCCCTCGGATTCAATCCCAAGACAGTTACTGACATTCTGCGTTATGCGGTTTATCTGTCTGGTGGAGACGTCTCGCTGCCTTCCATTCCTAAGACCGTATCAACCGGTTGGAATACAATAAAGGCAACAAAGGAAGACAACCGTCAGTACAACTTCAAGCGTTTCACTCGAAAGGAAAGACGAATGATTCTTTCGATGATTGAATCTCTTATCAGTACACCGAACGGTTACAATCCGCACGTTCTTGAGGACATGAAGAAACATCTCACACGATGGATTAGACTCGGTGAGTGTATTCATCCTTCAGAATACACAAAGGCGTTCCCCACCACGGCATCCGCATTTGGCGTATTGCGCAACACTCCGAAGAAAATCAAGACTTGGGCAAGCCGAGTCGATTCTGCAAGACAAGAATTCAATTTCGACAAGATGATGGAACTTTACTCCCAAAGACCGGGAGAATTCATCAGAGCGCTCGATTCCGTCATCCGTCTTTTCGGAGAAGACGATGCCATCATTGAGGTTTTATCCAAGGTGATAGACAAAGTCTCTACCAAACTGTTGATAGAAGTATCAGAACACTTCCATTGCCGTAACGAGAAATATCCTCGTTTCATCAAGACCAAGGGTTCACGAACAGCTATTGAACTGAAAACCCTTGAACCGATGACTGAAGGTTATATAGGCAAGATTCTCACTGTCATCGCACAGGAACTTGTAAACCGTTTCAGTCTGAAGAACAGTTTTGAAGGCAAAAACGTCTATATTTCTAAAGACGTTGCAAAGATTCTGCTTCCTACCAACATGCGCAGTGCGAATCTCAGTAACACCCAGGTTCCTCGTGGTTCCCGATTGTCTCTACCTAAGAATCAGGACTTAATCCGTTTTTACTGCCATTGGATTGACAAATTCGGTACCGAAGACCTTGATTTATCAGCAATTTTCGTTAAGGACAACGGAAAGACCGAACACATTTCTTGGAACTCCAGTTTCAAAAATGGCGTCGCAATCTTCTCAGGTGACGTAAGACATCACAAAGGCAACTGTGCCGAATATATTGATGTCAGCCTTTCCAAGGCAATCGAGAACGGTTACAAGTACATTGCCGTTTGCGTAAGCGACTATCAAGGACACAATTTCAATGAATGTCAGTCATACGCAGGATTCATGGCAAGAGATACTTGGGGAACAAAAGGAGAAAGAACTTGGGCACCAGAAACGGTCGAGTCAGAATTCCTCCTTTCTTCGAATTGTCAGAAAATCCTTATGGGTATCGTTGACTTGGAGAATAAGGAGTACATTTTTGCGGATGAGGATTTCGAAGGAATTCCTGTCACGGCATCCGCCACCGGAGAACCCGCAATTGTCAAGGCAATCGACCGATTGGTAATCGCAAAGTTGTGGAATGCTGAAAAGTTGCTGTTACTCAACCTTTACGCACAGAGTCTCAATTTCGACCTGACATATAAGTCAGGATTGGAAGACGAGGAGGTAATCAAAATGAAGGAAGACAACGAGAAGTCAATTCAGGCTCTAAAAGACAGTCTTCCGAAACAAATCGAGTTGTTGAGCAAACTGAATCTGCCAGCAGCGGAATACCAAGCCTCCTATGATAGACTTACCAAGGAGTACGAGCAAAGAATACAGTCGCTCGAAAAGAACGTCTTCATTACCTACCAAGACGTTGCGAAAGACTATTCTGTACTCTTCGAATGGCTCTAACTAACGAGAACTGCAACATCACAGACCTCTCGGAAAAGAAATAATCTTTCCGAGGGGTCTTTTTACTTTAACAATCAAACTGAAATCCAAATGAAAGTTGAACTGAAAATAATCTGCGAACAACTCAAGGAGGCGTTGGGTCTTGAAGAGAATAGAAAGGTCGCCGCACTAATCGACAAGAAATCCGAAGACGAAACATTCGTAGGATGGATGATTGTGCAAGTGAACGAAGACGGGTCATTGACACCTGAACTTGATTCCAAATGCAATACCATTAAAGAACTATTTGACTTCTGTAATCAGAAACAATGGAACTGAACAAGAAACAACAGAAACTCCTTGACAAACTTTGTTCGGAAACAGGACTAAGCAAAATGCGTTGTCAGAGTTTCCTTGAAAAGAACGGATGGGACTACGAAAAGACTTGTAATACACCGGTCATCAAATCCGCACTGAGTCACGCAGAATCATTATTCGAGTTCGACGAACCTCCCAAAAAGACAGAAATCAAGAAATCTGAAAAGAATATCATACAAGAGAAACGTTCTGATGTCAAAGAAACCTCTGTTAAGGGCAAAATAAAGGCATCTGAGACCACAAAACCTTCAGAAGGTAAAGTTATTCACAGCAACGAAGAAAACGCACCAGAACGCAAGAAAAAGGCATCCAAGAAAACCGAGAAAGAAAATAAACCGAAACAACAAAAAGAATCTAAAAGATTTCAAAAAAGAACACACAGAGGAATAACGTTCGAAGTTGAAGTCATAAACGGAAGGGACTATTTCAATGGAAAGGAAATCCATTGCGACAACTCAGGTTTCTATCATCCATACGCAACAATGAAAGACATAATGAAATGGACAAAAGAACACCTGAAGAAAAATTCTTATACCTCCAAAACAAAAATCGGAAGAGATTGAATCTCCTCCGATTTATTTTTTACACATAAGGATTGATGATTTTCAGGAATCCTTGCTTGGTGTTCACTGTCCTGTTACCTCTCTTGTCTATGGATGTCAATTGGAAACGGTACTCTCCGTCCCTTGACAGTGCCAAAGTCGGTTGGTCATTGACAATCTGATACAACAAGTATTCCTCGGACTTATCTTTTCCCGGATTATAATACACATCCCAAATAGACATATACTCTCCATCCTCCATCGAATGAGCCAAATCGAATGAATTCAACATCACATCGACCTTATTATAAGTTCCGTCATTCTCGTTCTTGGTACGATAGACAACGACAGGTTCCGTATGAGCACTAAGTGTGGAATTTATATCGAAATCAGTCTTCCAATCATCAAAAGCATCCTCAGTCCTGAATTTTCTTGTAGTGAAGGCGAATGTATTGTCAATATAATCCGAACCAAACCAGTCATCCTTGAACTTCAAGTATCCTTCAAGATTGTTTTCGTCCGCATCTTCCGATGCCATGACATCATACTTGACATACAACCAATGAGCAGGAGATATTGTACACCTAATCTTGTAAGGTACTCCGAGGATGTTCATCGAAGCATCGTCACTATATTTGTTGTATACACCGTTCTTGTATATGTTCATTTTCACAAGGTCCTCATTCAAAAGACCGTCAAGAACATACGTCTGACAAAAATCAGAATAGTCATAATAGGCATCCAATATTTTGTATGTCGTGCCTGAAATATAGGTCTCGGAAACCCTGTCGACCAATTCTCCATTATTTCCTGCACTTTCTCCAAGATACGTCAAGGAAGAATATGAAATCTTCACAGTTTGTCCGACAGAGAAAGCAAGACTGTCTCCGTTCATGTTCTTGTCTCTGAACTTAATTTTGCATGTACGGTCGTTCTCGTTATTGGAAATGCCGTCAAGCTCGATGTCTATACGTGTTTTCGGAATCGCATAACAAACGATATCACCTGTACGCATCAAATCTATTCTTGAATCGGTCGCATACACAAAGTTCAAATCGGTCGAATCATAACTCAAAATAACATAGTTGTCGTTCTCCTCACGTTCATCGTCAACAAATGAATTATTCACTCCATTCTTGATGATATAAGGATTGTGGAAAAATTCTACCGTATAAGGACCTGTGAATCTCAATTCCTCTTCTCCGACAATCTTGTCCACGATGTCACATGAATTCTTGTCGATATACACCAAATACATTTCCGCACCGATGTAATACAGATTCTGATGACAAGGGTTCTCGTCGTTCAACACAATCTTGATATATCCCTTGGACTTGTCATAGACAAAACCATTTTCGTGGAAATCCTCGGCATTGAAATCCGTATCAATATCATCCACCTTCTCGGTCGTGTTGGTCAGATGAATGATATCGCCTTCCTTCGGAGTATCGTTGAAATACGAATAGTCTTCATACAAAAGAGAATTGTCAGATTTGTCGACATTCTTGATATACCTGAAATACTCAGGAACAAACCAAGGTCTCTTGTCACATTCCTCGACATGTACATCACCGTTCTCATCATAGATATTCACAAAAACCGTAGGAGGAGTCATGTCGACATCAAGATTCTTGTTCGATTTGGCAGCAAACGGAATATTATAAGAATCGGTCGCCTTGGATGTCAATGAATAATTTCCGATATGGTTAAGAACAATTTCCGACACATATTTTTTCTTGGTGTTGAGATTGTTCGATTCCTGATTCTCTGAGACAAGATACATCACATTGTTACGTCTCTCGAACTTCAGTATAGTCAACCATTTTTCTCGAAGTTCCTCAAATCTCAACAGCACCTCTTCCTGCCAATCCTTCAGTACATCCTCGTATTCTCTCTTTTTGTCGACAAGTTCCGACAACTGATAATTATAAAGGTTATCATACATACCTCCATTATTACCAATAAGCGACTGTCGGTCATTAATGAGAGATTCCAAATCCTTTATCTTTTCCGCAAGCATATCACGGACTTTTTTGTCATCCTCCTTGATGTATCTCAGTTCACTGTCTGCCAACAAAGGAATTTCAGATTCTTCATCATATACAGAAGTTTGATATTCGAGTCCCTGTATTTCCTTGACCAAATCAAGTCTCTGATACTCCGATTCCTTGAAAGTATTCACATTATCAGCAATTTCGTCTTTGATACTTTCACCCTCGGAAGTCATCAAGCTTTTTCTAGGAGTACGGTAGATATACTCGACATTGATTTTCTGTTCATTTGCGTTATTTCGGTTATAATCCTGTTCGAACTTCAGTCTCGCTATACAGGTATTGTCACCTTCACAAGATTCGGTAAAATCCATGAATCCCTCATCTATCTCCAAGACAAACTTCTTGAGTTCCGTTTCCTTAGAGAGAAAACCTCCGAACGTATCATAACCCTCGAAAATAAAAAGAGGCACACCGTACTTATTGTTTGAAGTAAATTTAAGACGGGCATCCTTGGAAGGATACAATGTCACGTAATCATCCGATATTTCCTGAGAAGTCTTTTTATCATTTTGAAGACAAAAACGTGTCCTCGTACTCTTGGTATCAAAGAAACCTTGGGCAACGAACAATATATTCTTTTCCCATTGTCCAAAAGTCTTTCTAATCTTACCGGCGGTCATTCTTATCACAGGAGGTACTGTGAATTCGATTTCCTTTCTCTTGTGACCATATATGAAAATCTCCCCATCCATTACGACCAACGGGTTCTGTTTAAGAACCTTTATCGGATTGCCTTGCATATCCTTGGTTTCCTCAAAATATCCGACTCCATGTGAAATGGCTCCACATTCAGAATCGGAAGAAACCTCATACTGAATTCCTTCGAAAGGAGTGAGATTGACGGCATTCGCACCTACAAGCATTTGCTTGGACAATGTCGTGATTTCAGGAACCGTAAACTTATCAGACTCACATACCCAATTGGTAAGCAACTCAAGTCTTTCTTCGGATATCCCTTCAACATCTTCTCCTGATTCCTCTTCCGATTCCCCGGTGACTATTTTCTTCTTAATGGAATCCATGACAGTCATCTCTTTCAAATCAACGAATTTCCGAGATTCCTGTAACTCTCCAAGTCCGCATTCAATGACAGCCCTTCCCATTTCAAGAGGAAGATTCACATTACTATTACTTCCGAAATTGGGTGTAAGCTGCGTCTCTTTTTCAACCAAGAAATTAGTAAGTACCGGAGAAACGTATGACTGAGACTTGTACCTTTCAAAATACACACCCTCTCCAGTCACGTCGATAATCTGACAGTTGATATTGAGGATATAATTCTCCAGCCATTCCTTCAGCGCATACAGCTTGACAAGCACTTCGGTATTCATGTACGAATAAACCGGTTTGGTTGTTGGAATCTGATATGTCTTTTTTTGTCCGAGATTGTTCTGAATCACCTCAAACCCTTGGTCTTCCTGATTGATGAGATACACCATCGACAACTGACTGAGTTTCTTCCAGTCAAGGAAGTCCTCAAGAGAAACACCAATTCTCGACAATTTGGATTGCAACGTAGTCTTGCTGGAAATATCCATAGACTGATAAGACACATTCCCTTCAATCTTTCCGTCAAAGAACTTATACCATTCCTTAAAATAAACGTCATTATAACCCAAGAACGACACTGCATTGATAAGAGCCTTGTATGTTCCAAGATAAGGAAAAATCTGAGGATACGAAAGAAACAGTTCCTTGGATTTCTTGTTAAGATATTTCCAATCAATACCTTCCTCGTATATTTCGATATCCTTGAACAGATTGGGATAAGTCTTCGGGTCAGGGATTCCAAAATTGGCAAACAAAGTCCTGTATCTTTCATCCTCTCCGACACTTTCGTTCTTGACGACCGTGTAACCGATTCTGTTAAAGGCAAGACTTCGTTCACGGTCCTTGATATTATCAACGCTCATCAACGTCAAAATATCCTGATAACAACCTTCTTGTGATGCAATGAATCCAAGCGTTAACACCAAAGGTTCGTTACTGTCTCCCGTGTCATCATATTCGTTGATAAGGTCAAATACCATGTAACGGCTCCAATATACCTTGGAATAATCATACTCATCTTTATTGGTCGTTCCGAACACATTGTCCTGTTTATCGAATTCTTCTGCGGTCTTGACGATTCTCGTATCCGAATCCGAATCGAACTCGAATCTCAGATTTTGAGTGGCGGAACGAGGTCTAAAGAATCCTGTTTCTCCCTTGGAATTCTTTCTTTTCTCAAGAATGAAAATAGTGGAGGTCGATGCAAGTTCGGTCGAAACTTTTTCCATCATCAACTGGTTCATGAATTGTTGCGACGGATAAAAAGAAACCGGTTCAGAATCATTAAAGAACAGACGGTTGAGGAAAGTGTCGGAATCGACACCTTCTTTCAACGAAACAGATTCGATAAAGAACTCGTATATGAAATTATCATCAGCATCGGAACGATACGAGACCTCTCTTCTGCCTATCTTGATATCGAATATTTCATTCAGGTCCTTAGATTTCAGGAAAGAATGTTCGGATTTGAATCCATCTTTATCTACCTTGATGACAATCTCATCGACAAGGTCTCTGACCGCATCGGAATAATCAACATCTTCCTCAAAACCGTATGTAGAGCCTCCGTCAGTGACATTGAAAGACAATATTTGATTACGTTCACCGACACTGACATAACCGCTTGCATCGGTTCTCCAACCATATCCTCTTCCTTGTCTTGAGGACATGTTTCCGATGACCGTAAAAGTGACAGTGTTCAAGAATTGAGTCGGAATCTGGTTACCGTCCGACTTGAAAAAAACCAAGTTCTTTATTTCCATTGTTAAAGAAGTCTAAACATCCGAATACAGTTTGTGTGATTATTTATCGGTCAGACATGAAAAGACCTCCGACAAACATCGGAGGTCTTGACTATGCAATTAGTTAATCATTATCGTATCCTTGTCGTGTGCGATAGAATACTGTGTCCTGATTTGTTTGACGAGATTGATGAGATACACGAACAACCTGTCAATCTGTCTGTATGTCGCATCATGGACAGGATTGGCATAAAGTTCAGGAGAAATGACTTTATTCAAGACACCTTTCTCCCAATACCTGTAACCCATATTCAAGAAGTTATCCTGAATATGGTTTTGGGTATATTTGTACGATTTTTTGTATTTAAGTCTCATTGCAATCAAATCTTTCTTTTTCTAATCGAAGAAATATAGACTTTACCACAATCTTCACCTGTAGTTACAGGGCAGTCGGTCACATAATAGATTTCTATGAAATGGCGTCCACTTCCCTTTATATTGAAAATCAACGGACCTTGCCATTCGGTGATACCTGTCGATTTAGCGACAAAACTTGAAGAATCTCTCACCTGTGAATTCGTGGTATATCCATAAGATTTATCCAATGCTCCTATACAAAATACGTCACAATTATTTCCTTCACAAGAAGACATGTATTTCAAAGAAACCTCTATTTCCACAGAATCGAAACTTGTATCAAACAAATCAAAGAAGAAAATAGTCTTTCTAAATTGATTTGTCCGAGGAGATGATTTCATCGTACCTATCTTAAACACATCAGAGATATTATCTCCTACAAATTGAGTATCTATCTTAGAAGTTCCATCTACGTCTTGATGAGAGAATCCGATTTGACTCAAAGGTACATCTACATAATCAGCAAAATTCGCATAATAGGTCTTTTGACCTGTAACAGTCACCGCCATCTGTTTTTCGCTACTAAGTTTCTCACTTAACGTTGTCGAGGAAAGCACTTCGTACCATCCTTCAAAAGAATAATCTGAATACTCTCTGACTTCCAATATAGCCGTTGCGCCATACTTGTAATAACCTGTACCAACAACATCTCCCTTAGTAAGGTCGCTCGACCGAGCATTAATATAGATGTAAGGTCTGAAGTTTGCAGTGACATTCTTGTTCGAATCCATCGTCACATAAACGGTATTAGATGTAGGGTATATCGTAGTTGTCGAAGACGGTGCGCTTGCATCAGAAATCTCCAACGATTCAAAATAATAACGAGAAGCCGGAATCACATTGATTTCCGCTCTTTCACCCTCTTCGTAGAAACCGCTTCCGTTGACAGAGCCGTAAGATGTATTGTTAGAAACAACGTTCAATCTATATTCACTCATATCTTCCGGCAAGAACTTCGCAACGTATGTATCATCATGCAAGACTTTCAACGACAACGAAGAACTGTCACTGACCATACCATTAGGTTCTCCCAAAAGGTACCATCTTCTGAAAGTATTCCCTTCTATAGGTTCTGATGTAAGAACGATATCTTGACCATTTATGTACCAACCTGAACCATACGCCTTACCGTAGTTTTCATTCGAAGACTGTGCGACTATATAGTAGTTGACGTTTGAACAGATTCGGACTGAAGAACCGACATTACCGGTACTGAACTCAAGAGAACTGCCGTTGCCATAAACAACCGCAATCTCAGGAATGACATCAACATAACCATACATCAATCTCTGACTTCGGTCTTCAATCATGTATCCGATATCCTCTCTGTCCAAGACATTACCTCCGGAATCCTTCAAATCCTTCAACTTGAGAACACCCAATCGGAAGACACTGTTTTCATTTGTAGAGAATACAGTTCTGTCAAACGAGAATTCCTCAATATCAGAACTCCATACATGTACAGACGTAATAGAACCATTATTTGTCAGACAGCTCGAATAATTCATTATCAGATGATTTGAAACGAACCTGTCATTCATCGCATACTTGAGATTGACACCTTTGATATACATGTTCAATACCAAAGACTCGTCTATACCGTCCACAGTGAACATTTCCTCGTTCACATCCATCTTCAGTGCCGAAGAAGAAACGAAGTTCGAATTTTTGAAACCTATATATTCAATCTCAGGATAGAAAGAAAGTTCCACACCTCTAATAGAATCAAGCACACCGGAATCCTTCCATCCTCTGAACCTGATGTCCATAGTCGGATTCTCTTTGGTTACAACCAAACGATTGTTAATCATATAACATCCGTTGAGGTTCTCGAAGTAGATACGACCGGAATCAATGATACGGTCGAATATAGAAGACTCGTATGTTCTGACACTATTGTCCGTGAACACAAGGTCGATTCGGTCAATGACTTCAGACAGACTATACTCTTTGCCAATGACATGGTTTGCAGGATTGACAACGATATCGCAACTCTTGATGGTCTTGTCGTCAACATCCACAATCTTGTTCTTGATTTCAATATTACGGTTTATTGTAAATTCGTAACCACCGTAAACACTGACATCAATATAGATATCCATCATTTCCTGGTCTTGGTCAACGAACATCACCTCGACCTCATCATAACCGACAAGTCTGCAAGGTTTATTCTTGACATTATCTCCGAAGATATAAACATCGTTCTCCTTACTATAAACCGAAATCTCGTATTCTGATTTGTCTATGATGGATTTTTTGATTCCATCCACCGTTTCGGTCAGAATGATATTCAGAGGATACTTATTCTTTGCGTAGATAATACCTCCAAGTTCATCGTTGAAATCAATTTCTCCTTCTATCTTAACTACATCATAAGGCATTCTCGTACCTGTATAGTTAATGTCAAACGTACTTGGGTCTGAAGGGTCGTATTCAACAAGTCCCTGTGGGTCAAGAATGACTCTTGCCTCTACAAGACCGTTCATTTCCAACAAAGGATTCGTTGAAGGAAAGTTAGGATTGAATTCGATTCCATTTGAATAGAATTTCACTATCGTATCAATCTGTATTTCCGAGTCGTTTTCATCCTTGTAACAAACAACGGGAGCTCCACTTTCATTGACCGTAAACTTGTTGGTTCCTGCAATGAAGACATAAGTACCATCCTTCTTATGATAATAAGATGCGGCATCGAGAACCTTCGGACTCAAATAAGGATGATAGACAAAGCAATCCCTGTCAATCAACTCAGGATTATAAAGAGGATTACTTGCAGTCGCATAGGTAATACTTACACTTTCCTTTTCCCAATCCAAATTAACGTCATCCACAAACACTACCTTATAGTCGACAGAAGAATAGTAATACGAATCCTGAGTCATAGGAGTCGCATTGACAATCTCATAAGAGAGCCTTCTCTTGGCATTTGTCGAAGAAAGAACCATCTTGGAAAGGTCAATATAAGAACCCCTGATATGACCATAGAACACAAGATTCTTAGGATTGTTCTTTGACAGGTCATCGACAACGAATCTCTCGACCCTGTCCAGCTTCCAAACCTTGTCGTTCAATTCATTCGATATCGCATAATCTCCACCGAGCAATTGCAGATACTCCCCATTCTTTGTCGTAAATGCCTTGAAAGGTCTTTCTGTAGTGCCATTGGAATCGATGCACTTGAAATAGCTTCCGTGATATTCGACTATGGTATTGAACGGCACAGTGTTCGGAACAAAGCTGGTAATCACGGCAGAATCCACCAACAGATAATCATCACTATTGAAGTCATTGCTACCGTCTGTCCAAATCACATTGTAAGTCAAATATTCCCCTCCGTTGGTCATCATCCTCTTGAAAGGAGGATTCCAAGTACCGTTCATGTTCTGACATTGATAGAGATTTCCTCTTGACAACACAGTATCACCAAGACTGAGGTGCATTCCGTTCTTCCATACACCTTTATAACTACTACCGGCATAGAATGTTGACGAATCAAGCGATACCGAAGGATTGCCGTCCGCTTTCAACTGTATTGCAGACAAATAATCATCGGTGTTGAACTCTCCGGTCAATATGTAACTGTCTATCGGCTCGCCGTTGGACACATCTTTCAAAGTCAGATAACGTCCCGCATTATTGGTGTAACGCCACATAGGAGCCTTTGTCGTTCCATTCGGATTCACGCACTGAAAAAGATAATCTCCCATAGACACAAGGTCATTGCATCTAATGTTCAAACCATCTCTCCAATATCCTTGGTTATAAGGCTTGTCGTAAACTGTGTCGTCCCAAGACTTGATTGAAGGGTCAATCGAAACAATACAATTATCTCCTGAGAAATATCCCGGTTTGATGGAAGTCTTATAGAAAACGTAATCAGAATTCACATCTCCTGTAAGCGCATAACCTCCTCCGACAGCAGTGTTGAACTTCAATACATTCCTTGCGTTATCAGTGAATCTCTCAAGAGGAGCGTAAGTCGAGCCATTAGGATTAATACATTGGAACAATTCACCTCTCATAAGAACAATATCCCCATAAGAAACTTTCATTCCATTATACCATTGCCCTTTATATTCTCCGACAGGAACCTCTTGTTCAAACACATCATCCGTTCCGTAAAGAGTAGTCTCTAAACTGAAAGATGTAATATTCTGGAACATACTGTAATCCAATATGTTGCCTTGATTATACTTCAAATTGAAAACAAGGTCGTTAATATAAGGAACGATTCTGTAGATACCAAAAGGCAATTTTCCATTATCAATTATTCCAAAATCCTTGACAGATTGCGGAAGCGCAACTCCATTCTTTCTGACAAAATGGAACGTATGAGTGTCTTCCTGAGTAAATGAAAGGAAAGACTCATCGAGTATCGCCCATTTATTTTCGTTTCGTTTCTCCGTACCAGGAGTATAATAGACCTTATAATGGAGACCAATCTTATTATTAAGCGCAAAGAATGAAGAAGCGTCAGTCTTTGAAGACTGCCCATCATTGAAATCGACCCTGTTGCCGTAAACCTTGAAAGTTCCCATCAACGGAGTGACTTCAGTTGCACTCAACTGATTGAAATCTATGTACGATTTTCTTTCGAGGACAAATGTGAATTGCTTGAAGACAACACAATCCTTATCATATTCTCCCTGAAAATATACCGAACAATCGACACGGAACTCCTCGCTGTCATAGACATCATTGGTCACACCAAACTCAAACACAAAACTTGAAGGGTCTGAAACGATGGGATTACCGTAATAGTCCTTGATGTTATCCTTTTCGGTCGGAAGAACCAGTCCTCTGTTAGGTTCAAGAGAAGACGCGTCTCCATGAACAAGATGTTCATAACTCTCCCCACTGTCTTTCGTCTTATGGAAGACATTCCAACTGATTCTGACATCATGGTCATAGAAATTTATCGTCCGTGGATTATAGTTATAATTCTTGTCAAGAAGGTCCTGTAAAGTAAAGATAACAGATTGAGAAGTACTGTCGTTGACTTTGAGGTCAAGGAAAGCGCTGAACTTCATTTTACGATAAGAACCCGGAGGGGTGTCAATATCGACAGATGTATCAGGCGCAGTACCTGAACCACTGTCATCCGAAGGTTCTTTCATCCAACTTCCATCACCTCCCTGATAATTGCTCGCATCAGGAACGATTCGGAAATCAATATCCGAAAAATTATTGAATTTGACAGGAGTTGTAACCTCAGGAATCCACGCTCCAAGAAAATCAGAGGTAAAATGTCTGACACGGACATCATCGGAATCGGAATCCTTTCCATAATCGACATACTCGCTTCTGAACTTATATGTATAGAAACGGTCCTCCTCATACACATACACCCTTTTTCCAAAATATTTCGGAATCCTATTAAGAGTGTTGTAATCCTTGACAATACAACCTGTATCAATTCCAGCACTTTTCATATTGGAATTGATAAACCCTCTCTGATATTGCGACACCTTAGAACTCATGTAGACAAGTCCTCTGTTATGGTCGTTGTTATAACAAGATTCCGAGACGATGTGACAAGAATTCCTGCCTACAAGTTGAAGAGTGTCGTTTTCTATCTCGATATAAACGGCACAACATATCTTTTCAGAGAAATTGAGATTCAATTTCTCTTTGGTGTATTTTCTGTCAAGATATTCCGAATAACCTTCCTGGATAGGAACAGAATCAAAACTGTTGAGATACCATCTATAATACAGACGATAAGTACTTGAAAGAACACCATTTTCGTCAAACCTGTTTGAATATCCGTTCTTCGGATACTCGATGTTGAATCCAGTTCTGTTATTGTATTTCGCCGGCAGAATGAGAGAAGCTCTCAAAATAGTTGATATCGGTTCATAATCATCAAAGTCTATCTCATTAGAAAACAGATATCCTCCGTCATAACCTTTATCCCCTTCTCCTGCATTGGTAAGAAATTTCGCAAGAGGAGGAGTCTTAGTCTGTCGCAATGCCTTGAAATAAAAAGAACCTACCTTAACGACGTCACCTTCATTGATATAACTTCCTTCAGGAATCTGATTCCATTCATAATAAGTATCCGGAATCCGTCCAGCGACAATGACCTTTTCGTCTGAGCCGTTGTCAATACTCTCTTCGTCTCCACTTAATCTGTTACCGACCTTATAGAACTTGACCAAGAACTTGGAATCCACAGGCACGGAAGCCGAGTTCACTTTTTGAGGATTGGTCAACTGAATCCATGATGTACCGTTAAAATAGTATTCTTCATCATCAGAGAGAACATAGACCCTCTTGCCCACATACTTGTTCGGTACAAGGTCAAGATTATCTCTATACAGAACCCAAGAAGTCACATCCAGAGGTCCGCCATTATTATTGGCGACATAAAAACCCTTCTGTTTCTGTTGAGTTCGGATTATATCTAAATATTTTAATTGTGCCATTGACTCTCCCTTTGATTTTAATTTAGAACTGCGGAAGATTTCCACACTCCATCTTTTGAAAGATAATAGTATCCGTGAAGACTGCCGTCTTTCTTCAGAACAACTACGGATTTGCCTATGTAAAGTTCACCGATGTTACCGAACATCGCATTAAGTTCCGAGTTAATCTGCGTATCTGTTACAGTTGAGGACGACATCTGCACCACATCGGTCACGTCCACAGGACCCTGAGACACCAAGAACCCTCTCTGTAACAGAGTAGCAGTCTTGTATCCTTCGACAAACCTTGCTTCCGTACCAGCAGCGTAAATAACATTTCCTTCATTGACCGACATATTAACCATTAGCGAACTTATATTTTACATAGATGTTATACTCGAATCCATCCTTATCAACATTATTGCCGTTAAGTTCGGAATCGATACCGAACGTCGACGCAGAATAACCGATAACCGCACCGGTAGTCGACAAAGTACCGAGTTCAATCTCCTGAGGAGAATCCTCTCCTGAGGCTCCATAAAAATGAAGAGTGTTCTTGTTTACTCCCTTTTGGTCAGAAACCAGAATAATGAACCAAATATATTCGGCACTCGGATACACTTTACCTCTTCGAGGAAGATTACTGTCATCCGTCAAAAGGAAATTGGTAGAGTTGTAGTCATTGATTCGATACATCCGGTTCGGATAAGACTCATCGTCTATAATATGATTCAGATTGCTCTGATTGAGAACAACCGAACTTCCTCCGACAAAAGTGACTTTCTTCTCTGAAGGAACATATCCGTTGGGGATATTCTTGGAAGTACCGTACCAAATCTCATAACCAATCTGATTTCGCATATAGACATCCTCGTACCATTTAGTCAGCAACTTGTTTAAGTCAATCTTTTGAAAATTAAGAACATGTGAAGGATAGACAACACTTCCGTCAGGAGATACCGTTCCCGGACCTATACTGACATCCGTCAGAATAGCAACCGGTAATTCACTTAGCACATTATCTTTACTCTTGATGTACAAATCAGTCGCATCAGTTCCGACAACTACAATCTTGTCAGTGGAAGTGATATAATCCGTACTCGTATCACACACAACAGATACAGATTTCTTTTCCTGAACATTCGTGTAAATTGAATCGATATCCACCAAAGGAGTGATGGGATTATTACGGTCATCAAGAAGAAGGACCGAAGGATAACTTGAACTTGCCATATATGAATAGTTTCAGATATTCAAACTTTTGTTATTTATCTGTTGCGGTTCAGGTATGGATTGACCACACCTTTTCCAAGATAAGGATTCTGCATTCCTCCTTTTGACAACAATCCTCCTCTCATCAATGTCCCATAAGTCTGACCATTCAAAACCCCTTGATTGAATGTCGGATAATTCATAGTCTGCCTGTTGAAATTGTTGTATGGAGTAACACCTCCTCCTGTATACATGTCCGAAAACTCCTTGTCGGTCATCGAACCCTCATCCTTCTCGACGGACTTACGCAACAACATAGCGACTTTTTGCCAATTGGAGTCCTTTTCAATACCTGTCATGAAATAATCCTCAATCCATTCCTTATACTCTTCTATCTCAACAACTCTGGAACAATTAAGAACAGAATACGCAAGGTCATCATGTAACCCCACACCACCATATATGAAATAATCGGAGTTATTACTTTTCCTAATCTTGTCAAATGCGTTAAGTTGTGCCAACGTAGAAAGATTCTCGTTCTTATTGTAATGAGAGACTATGACTCGACGGTCTGTAACCATCTTCGCACCATTCTCGCAAAAATAAGCCTTACCGATACCCTTACCTCCGGTAGTGGTCTTGAAACCAAATGACTTTTTCATATACTTTCCGGGAACAGGCTTGGTATGATGTGTCTTGAATACAATCTCCTCATACCAATGGTCATCATCCATGAACTTATTAAGGAAATTCTTGCCGTTGAAGTTCATTTCTATAAGGATTCTTGTATTATCCAAATAAGAACCCATTATCTTGGAACCTGAGCGAAAAACATAATAGACAAGATATTTCGCTGCCCTTCCCATAGTCTCCTCGTCAGTCAGATTATCCATATAGACTCCAACTTGACGGAACCTGAAACAATCAGTTATATCAATCTTCTTGTCTCGCATGTTCTTCAATATCCTATGATAAGGCATGAGCTGCATCTCGAAAATCTGAAGAACATTGTAGTCGGTCGTGTTCTTTCCGCTAATTTGAATCGCCTTTCCTTCTGCCGTATCACCTATGATGACGAACCTCTTCCATTTATTGTCAATACTGTTGGGGTCAAAACTTGGATGCCAATAGAAATTGTCGCAGTATTCCTTTGGAACGGAAGGAATATCCACATTGACATATTCCTTGCGTATACGGTTCATGAACTGATTGTCAGTACCCCTGATAAGTTTGGATGCGGCAACGTCCCATTGGAGCTCATACTCTTGCGCAAATTCTTCTTCACCGAAATTTCGACGCTCCTTCTCTGCCCAAGCCTCATCGTGGTCAGGATTCTCCCACCATTCAACTTTCAGGTTCTTGAAGGTATTACGCCTCTGTTCAGAATCAAACCAAAGTCTTGCAAACAAATTCTGTCTTCCACGTGGTGTTGATGTAAGTACAATCTTCGCCACTTTAGAAGAAGAAAGCGTAGGATAGACAGAAGTCCAATAATCGTCTATGATATTGGAAGGAATAAGCGCTGCCTCATCAATATACATGAAATGAACAGTAAAACCTGTCGCAGGAGATTTTGATGCAGGAGCTGAATAAACATAACATCCATTATCGAATTTCAGAGATTTCTGATTTTTCTTGATAATTCCCGGTTTAAGGAAATACGGAAGTCTCTTTATCATTTCCGTCAACTTGTTCACAATCTCCAATGTAGTCTGTCCCTTGTTGGCAGTGATGAACATATTACGTTCAACAGAGAACAGAAGATAATGAAGCAATGAAGAACAGACGGTAGTCGTATTGTGAGAAAGAATACCATTGGTCAGCAAAGTATGGTCAGGTTCGGAAACACTCAAATCGAACATAAACTCTTTTGTTCCCAAGTCAACGACACTTTCAACTTGTTCGAAAGACCCTGAATCCGTTGCCACGAAATCCAACAGAGTCAAATCCTTAACAAACTTGAATCCGTCCATCGTCCTTACAAGGTGTTCATCTGCACAATCCATCTCCATACCATTCTCCAACCGCAGTCGATAGACTCCGAAAGGCTTTGTGCGATGAATTTCCTTGGCAGTATTATATTTTCCGACAGTCGCAACCTTTGTGTCTTTCATTCCAAGACTTTCGACAATTTTTCCCTGACTGTCGTACCCCTTGAATTTCTGCGAATCCAAGAAATAAAGGAGTTTTCTCACCAAACGATGAACGACACCATCACTTTTGCATCTATAAAAGTCAAATTTCCTCAACTTATAGGCAATGATATCATTCAAAGACGGTTCCTTGATATTCGAATAATACAATTCGAAAACAGGTACTTCTTTAAAACACACGGATTTATTTGAAACATTATCAATCAACAGCAACCGAACTGTCGTGTTGTCACAAAAGCACTTTCCAGACTGTCTAGCCATGAGGCAGATGACTTCTTTATTATCTGGAACAAAAGTATCCACTTCATCAGACCAATGTTCGTCGTTAACAAGATGAATGAACTTTTTCTGATACTCTCGCAACTCCACAGGTTTCCAACCCTTGTCAGTTTGAAATGAAACATACTTACCTATGAAATATTCCGGGTCGGCACTACACTTCAGCCACTCCTCCTTTTCCCATTCAGTCATTTCAAAAGGAACATTGGCGTCCCTGAAATCAATGTCATTTTCAAAGAAAGGTGTCATGTCAGGTTCGTATCCACTGTTCATAGAATCAAGAATCTCCTGAATCTTCTTGGTGGAATATACGACTGTACGCTTGCGCTTATCTTTTTTTTCTTGGTCTCTCTTGGAATTCTGATTACTTGTCATAAAATATCAAAAAATAACCAAAATTAAGTTTTTCAACAATATTTATCATTTTTTTCAAAATTTATACCAAACTTCCAAACTATTCTCAACCATACCATTTATCAATAAATATCTGAAATACATTCATCGATACACATGAATCTCTTCGAGACTTTTCAAAAATACAAAAAAGGAACATTCAGAAAACTAAACGAATCCTTTGTCAGGAAAACCAAGAAAATGGCATCGTCTTCCGTGACAGACGAAGCAGATTCAATGATTGTCTCCATAGAACTGCCTATTGCGGAACTCATAAGGAAAAGATGCCCTATACATCCGAAAATGCTCCGTTACAATGAAGAAAAAGAAAGAATGGAATATGTCAGGGACAAATCCACCAACGAGATTCTTATCGACAAGGACAGAACTGTATATAGTTTGTACTACAAACTGTATCCTATTATAGGAGAACTTCTTGGAATTCACCTCAATACATACTATGATTCGCTTGACCCTGATTCTGAGAGTATATTCATCAAATACAAAAGAGTGAGGAAAGGTCCGGTGCTGACAGTCAATTACATGCACCGAGTCTCCAATTACTACAACAATATGGCATCAACCAAAATCTCGGAGATTTCTGTACCTGAAGACCTTGCAGTAATATTGGACGGAATGAAGAAATACAACGAATTCGAGGGCAAAAGACTCATACCATTATACGCAAAAGCATTGGCAGGCATTTTCATGAAATTCGGTGATACCGTATCGACCAAGAAAGCTTATGTCGAAAATCCGACCGAACTCAATCTTTCCAACATCAATAAGAAAATAATTCCTGAAGGTTTCGACTTAGACAAGGCAAAGATGAAATTGAACAACCTATCAAAAGAAAACTATGAACAGACTGTCTGACATACAACAAAAATTCGGAACATCTATCTTGGAATCATTCACGAAAAAGACCTCTTCGAAAAAGAAAGAAGAAATCGTAAAAGATTCCAACAATTTCTTTGACGCATTCAATGTAGTCGCCGAATATATTCTCGAAAATCATTACACCACGTCTCTAATTTCGGATAAAAAATTCGGAAAAATGACAAGATATATCTGTTCATTAAAGAAAGACTTGCCGTTGTTCAAGCGAAATCTCGAATTCGAATATTTCACGAATGATTTCGTAGATACAAAATATGTCAAGTTAAACGCATCCTGTATCTATGAACTCCATCTTATCAAGAAAGACGATACAAATTTCAAGATACTGTGTCTATGTGACGCTGATGACGACTCTGTTAAAGAAAAAGGATTGGACAAAGAATGTATAGGATATTGCGTTCTTGATTTCAAAAAAGACCTTACCCCTCTACAAAGAACTCGCATTGCAGTTACATTGAGTTCAAGGAATCTGAAAGAATCATTTGTCGGAAAAACGCATAAAAAGAAAACATCCGACATATCACGAAATTCCGAAGAACCGTTTGATATTTTCAAGACCGTTGCGGAATACATTATCGCAAACAGTTTCGAAAACACATACGACGATGAATGGGAAGAAGGGGATTTCGATTGCTATGTCAAAGATTGGGAAAACTGCGACATTATAAGAAAAGACCTCAGTTTCGAATTCATAGATAAAATCGGTCAAGTCAATCTTGACGGAATCGGTCCTTACAAACTACGGTTGTTTGTCTCGGACGGAGAATACAAGAATATCAGATGTTTCTTTTCTCCATTGGAATCGGATGCAAGAAAGAAACATATAGACACCGACCGTCTCGGAGAAAACGACGATACGGATTTCATGGAAGACCTGACAAATGAGGAACGACTGAAAATCGCAAAATTTCTCGGTTGTTTCTCCGAACTCCACGAATCTTTCACCAAAAAGACCACAAGGAAGAAATCGTCGACACTCACTGATGAAGCGAACAACGAAATGTTCCAAATCAATGATTTCGACCAGATGGGAGAATATCTTGAAAAATTCCTTGAGGAAACATGTCAGTCAGAAAAACTGAACGACGTCGGTCATGAATCATGGAAGACCTACAGAGGATACGCATCCAAGTCCACAGAAGAATCGAGGGAATCTTTCGAAAATCTTAACAGACACAAACTCCTCAAGTTCATACAAGGTCGGAACAAGATATTCTTCTATGTCAACAAAAACTATGAAGGACATTATGAACATATCTACATCTTCCTTCCCATTCAGGTCAAAGACCGACCGAATTATCTTCAGTTGATGATAGACGCTTGTTATGATTACAAAGATGCCGAAAAACTTATGTACAAAAGGCAAATAGAACTTCTCAACGCAAGATTCATATCAGGATTCGATTCAAACATCGCTATAACCGGTTTAAATAACGAAGGTGATTTCGAAATATATCCAATGAAGAGAAAGATTCTAACGGATAATGAACTTATAAAGATGAAAGTCAATTTCACTTTGATGAAGAAACTAAACTCCATGATAAAGAAAATCTTCCTCGACCCTCAGAAAGTGACAAAGATTTACGAAGACAATTATAACGACATCATTGCAAGAGACTACAACAATCTATGGTCGGATATAGATATGTTAATAAAAGAATGAAAAAACGCAGAGATTGGATAATCAATTCCAATTCTCTGCGTTTATATTTTTGTCAGACCGAAATTACTTGCCGTAAATCTCGGTAACATCGGACTCCTTCACGGACTTGATGTTCCATTCCTCGGGAGTTCCTGACATCATTTCCTTGACCTTACTCTCTACGTCTTGATAATCCTTGCCCCAAACAAGATGGTGCTCACGATTCTTCTTGACTGTTCCTTTCTCGGTAAGGGTCTCTACGACTACATTCACGTCGTAATATTTGAATTCTCCTAACATGTCGTTTTAATTTTAATAGGTTAAAAATTACTCTTCAATTTCCTCAATGATGTTATCATCATCTTCATCACTCAAAGTCGATGATTTGGACTCGATACTCTCCAGTTCCTCCAATGTGATGGTTTTTGCCTTTTCCGGTCCGAAATGACATACCAATGCCATCATTGCGGCATCCTTCAATTTTTCACTTCCTTCATCAACACCATCCCTGATTCGGATACATTCTTCCAAAGATGTTATGGGTTTATTCGGACCTTTGTCTGCACATTCAACAAACAATCTCAAAGAACTTGAATCCATAGGAACAGATTCGACTGTTTCTTCAACGACCAAGAAATGAGGGTCACAACTTTGGCAATCAGTTTCCGCAAAAACAAGATTTGAAGTTTCAGTCTTCGATTGAATATTGTCTTTCTCTATCTTTTCCAACCAACGTCTCACAAATTCACTTGCAATAATCGTTGCCGTGAAAATAAAAGCAATAACAAGAAATTCCCAAAAAACAACAGAACTGTCCATTATTTCTCCTCCTTTTTCTCGTTATCGTTACCGAGCAACTTATCGATAACCATCTTGTACTTCTCTTCTCTCAACATACCCGGAGCAATTTCCCCACACTTTGCGCAAACCAAGATAGGATACTGCTCAACAGGATAAGTAATCGTCTCACTGCCGATGACACCCATTGCAATACTAGGAATATCCTTGATAACTACGGCTGTTGTAAACAGTTTGCAACCACATTTAGGACACTTCTCGTTAGGATGGTCACTCAACTTAATCGGCTTTGGTTTAGGGAGCTCCGCTGAAGGCGCATTAGGATAAACACCTGCACCTTTCATTAAATCTAAATAATTATCTGCCATCTGTCTTGTTTCTTAAAGGAAGGAATCAGGAAAATAATCCGATTCCTTCCAATGTTCGACGTAATTTACTTCAGTAAAGCCAAATCCTCAAGACTGACAACTGAGCCCTTGAAATTCTTGGAAGACTTGGATAAAAGGTCCTTCTTCTTCATAGCCTTCTCCTCTTCAAGTTTCTTGGCATCTTCCTCCTCCTTAGCCTTAACCCTTTGCTCAACGAGAGTCTCTCGTTTTTCCTTGTCAAAGATATTAGTAAGGATGATACGGTCGTCCTTATCGGAAATAGAATAGACCATAACCTCGATTTCGGTACCGGCAGGGAAATTCTTACGGGCATTTCCATCAATGTCATTCTCAGTACCCTGAATCTTCAGACAATCTTCCTCTGTAAGATAAGTCTTATGGAGAAGACCTGAATAGAACTCGTTAAGTTCAACAAAGATTCCGAAATGACTTGCACCTGTAACGACACCCTTGTAGATTTTCTCAGGATTCTTGGCAAAATCCTTACGAAGCTCCTCGACCTTCAAAGGACGAATCTTTTCGAGATACATCTTTCTTGAAACGAGGAATCCTCGTCCTTCAACGTAACTCATAATCATCACCTGAGTGGTAGTTCCGACCAATGACTCGTAGTCACGAACAACATTGGATGTTGCCTGACTTCCTGGGAGGAAGCAACGAACACCGCAAACGTTCATAATGAAACCTCCACGGTTCGAACCGATAATCTTACCCTCGTATGCAGCGGTTGCTTTGTCTCCGAGAGAAATCTGGTGGAGGAACTCACGCTCCTTCTTGACGATATAACCGTCATAAAGGGAAGCGTTGCCGTTGCGGTCAACCTTCGCCAACATCTCTTGTTCAAGGAAGTTCTCGATACCCTGAGATGTACAGAAAAGATATTTCTTAATCTCTTCACGACTCGTTTCCTCGCCATTCACTCTCCAAAGGTCAATGAAACTGTTCTCCTTGGCAAGGTTGACGATAGTCGAACCTCCAGCAGAAGTGGAAATAAGAAGTTCGTTGGTCTTCGGCAAGAACTGAATATTCTTGATTTTGACAACATCGCCTTCCTTGACATCCTTAGAAACGCCGTCTTCGAAACCATTATGACGGTTAAAATAACGGTCGTAATCAGATGCGGCATAACTCTCGTGGCAATAACACTTGCCTCCGTCAGAAGTCTTTACCTTCTTGTTGACCTTGAGACTGACTCCGTTCCAACCATTCTCATACAAATCCCAATCAAAATCCTCGATTGGCTTTACATTGGCATATTTTTCACAAACTGTTGCCATTGAAAAAAATAATTTAATTAGACAATAAGAAAACAACACACATTAGAAATCCTTCTTGACTCTCGCAATGATAGTCTTTGTATCACCGTTGCCGAGCTTAATGAGAACTCGGTTCGGATTAGACGAAGAAATAGTCAATTCAGTGTCACTGAACGCATTCTTCACGGCAAGAAGGAAACGGTCACGATAAATCGAGATAGAGAAATCCTCCTTCAACACAGAACCTTCGGTCAACTCTCCGAGCTCATAATCGTATGACAGGTTCTGAGGCTCACGCACCTTCAGAATCTTCTTACCCTCCTCATTCTCCGAAGTATAGAACTCCATATAGTTCTTGAGCTTTTCGTTACTTGTGAAGATGTCCGAAATCGAAACGAGGTTCTTCAGCAAGTCTCCAGAAAGATTAACGGACACAGGGTCAGAAGCAACCCACACACGCTCACGGAACACCTCATCTGTCATAGGAATCATCTCTGTTGCGTTAAGAGAACTTCCGGGAATCTGCATAGTCAAGGTCTTCGACTTGAACTTGACAGAAACTGTGCAAATCTCCTCTTTCTCGGCAACAATCTGTTCCATACAGTCAATTTCCATCGTGAACGTATCGGAAGTCGCAAAGGTCTTGAGTACCTCGATGAACTTCGGAAGAATGACGAAAATTCCGATGAAGACACGACGACCGCTCTGCTTAAGTGCATCTGAAATCATCTCGACGTCAAGATTGGCATCCGCAAACGAAATCTGCGAATAACGAACGAGTGACTTGTCAGTCGAATAAGTCTTGGAGATGAAAAGTTGAGACACATGGTCCACTTCCACAATAAGGGAGTCCTTAGAGATATCTCCCTTGAAACGTTCAATCCATTCAATGAACTTCTCGATTGAACCGTTTTTCTTGAAAATCAGTTTTTCCAATTTTTGAAATTTTTAATGAAACAAATAATAAACTAAACAAGGATTCTATTCACCAAATCCAAGACTCGGATTTCAAACCCTCTGTAACATTTTATGTCCAAACTCTAAAAATTCTTAGATTAAAAGAAAAAATCTTTAACGACATCAATCTTTTCCTTATCATTCAAGGAATTCCTGAATGCAACATCAAGACTGTAAGGATGAACTTTTGAAGCCTTCTCCACAAGTTTCTCCAAGAACTGTTGCATTTTTATCAATAACGGTAGACTAAGTTCCGTTTCCTTAACAGAATATAAATTTTCTCCGTCTTTTATTAAATCTGAACCTTCCAAATCATCAAAAGAGTTCAAATCGACCTTATGACTGAAAAATCTAATACGATTGTTGACAACAACTTCCAAGTCCATGCAAAGTTCATTTTTATTTTTCCATAAAAACTCCACCTCGACTCTGGACAGATTCTCCCTTTCATAATTGATGTAATAACAAAACCTGAAAATACCATTATGAATATTAGGATAAAAGAAAACCTCGATACCTCCTGTTGCGTACCGAAGACCTTTGTCATAACCCTTTCGGTCAAAGAACTCCTTCATCCGAGACTGGAATTCTTCGACCGATATATTCAAAGTATCCTTGACAATATCGTCCTTGGACTTACCTGAAGTCTTTTTCGTGAACGATTCGTTAAGGAACCACACTAATTGAGACACATTCAGTCTATCCATAATCAATCACCTCTGAGAATTGACTGTACATCGATATTATCCCAATTACATCCGTTGATGGTTCTTTCGTCCAATGCGTCTGCCTTGGTCTTTGCGGTACCTGTGGGAGAACCGAGACTAATACTTGAATCCCAATCAACCTTCTCTGCGGCAACACCGGTATTGATACTGCCATCCCAATTGATAGTTGTACTGGTTTTGAAAGGCAGAACTGAATTGAGTTCGTTTATCGCTTTCTGTTCTTCTCTTGTTTTAACTTCCATCGTAATCTAATGTTCGATTTCTTTCGGTATTTATCTTCTGTGTACTACTGTCCGAAGACTAAAGACAAAGTTTCAGAAAAACAAGAAGAGTCAGAGATTTGATTTCTCCGACTCTTCTTGGGACAATATATTGAAAATCCTTAAAGGATGTGAGAGGTCTTTAAAAATAGGCCTTGAAGGAAAATCCTTTAAGGAAATCCGTTCAAGAAACCTGTAATAGTTAGAGTTTTTGTATCATCTTGATAAATTTTCGTAAATTATACAAAGAATATAATCAGATGTTTTAAAGGTTCTGTATAAACACTTTCGGCGGGACAACGTCACCTCTTTGCATTTACTTTGAGCAATTCTTTGAATAAAGATATTCAAGATACTGATGAGGAACTGTACCTGTAGGTGTCCAAACTCCTGTCATCATAGAATTTTTCAAATAACTCTTAATTGATTTCTTCAATAAATTTTTCATCTTACTAACTAACATTACTTTAATTTGACCTTAATTTGAATTTAAGGGAGTAATGCAATCAGCTTCGACAAAGGTCGAAGACAAACTGTCATTACGACCCTCACATAAGTATTTATCACGATTCTCAAAAAAATATTAAAGAATTAAGTGTAAAAACGACATTAAAAATTTTTCTTGATGAAAATCAACGACTTAGGAACTTTTTATGAATTTTTAACACCCAAATTTAAGAAAAAATCCGATTTCGTTATAAAATTCTTTGTGAGAAGTTCAGAAAAATGAATACTATTTTAATTTATACATTAGAAAGGGAAATTTGAAGGTTAGAAAGCCCCCTGGAAAAATTTCATTATTATTCAAAAATTTAGAGTTTAGAAATCCCCCGGATTTGAAATTCAATGGAAATTTAGATTCGGACGATTTGAACTGTGTAACCCCATGCAAATTTTCAAATAATAATGAAATTTTGGATTAAGTATCGAATCCAAAAAATTAAAGTATAAATTTTTACATTGAAATTTCAAAGATAAATAGAAAGAACAGAAACTTTATTCGAGAGGAACCGAGTTCTGTTTATTCAATAATAAAAGGCTTTGAGGAACCGTTTAAGTCTTTC
>NFZD01006663.1_pt1 | contig 45372 bp, 15 predicted proteins | sample 1095381 | NCBI WGS metagenome assembly NFZD01 (sample SAMN03609891, study PRJNA323583) | gut metagenome | isolation source: feces | host: Rattus norvegicus | place: Denmark: Riget | collected 2013 | reverse complement strand
CTTTAGGGAGCTTAATTATTAATGAAGTTCCCCTTCTTATTAATCTTCCGTATAAGTTGCTTATGTCTAGCATATCAAAATCATCAGGCATATTTTCAGGTAGCCCGCCACCAGTTATCCTGATGTCATTGCATATCTTTAAATCAGTATATTCAACTATGGCTTCACCTATTTTTATGAATCCATCGTCAACACCGTCTGACCTTCTTTTTATTTCGATGTCTGATTCATTGTTTTCTTTGATTTCTGTTGCCAGTATGTTATACATAACTCCTATTTGTGGGATTTCTATTAATTTATTATCAGATATTCTCAGTCTATTTTTACTGCTATAAAAAGGATTTATATTTATATAATTTTTCTTAGTATCATCATTTATTATCCCCTGTGCCGAGATGAGAGATTCTTTTTGTTTTATGCCGGCACAATCGTAATACATGATAGTATTTTTTGTAGTAAGCAGTGACTTATATCCATTTGGCTTTTCTGGATCAGTGTCTCCAGATGAATTAAATTTTCCAAAGTATAAATTGTTGCTACTATCTTTTTCTATAAAAAATACCTTTTTTGCGTAATTGCTGTTTATATTTACTCTGCATAATGTATAGAAAGATTGTATGTCAGACTCAACCTCATTGACCATCTTATCAAGATTCAACACGGCGTGATTTCTGTTTAGTACGATAGATGGTCTTCCTATGAAGTCTATTGATTCATTGGTTATCCATGATGTTTTTTCTATTGTATCTATATATGTATTAAAATATACATATGCCATTACGTCATAAATAATTTTTGCGTTATCTGATAAATTATTAAAAAATCCTGCGTCAGAAACTACAACAAAACCGTATCTGTCCATATGTAAAATGACTACAGGATTATCCTCTACATAGGGCTCTATTACACTATAATTTCCATTATATTTAACTATGTCAGAAAGCTCGTTGAATCCTAATCCATTTAGTAACGAATAGTTATTTGACGAATTGTATTGTATTTCCCCGGTATATAATGTTTTAAACCTGTTCGTAATTTTAGACGAACCATTATTTTGAGCAAAAATTTTCAAACTGGTATCTTCGATTGCTAGCCACATGTTCACATGTTTTTTTAGTAGATCTGTTATTGGAATCTCTGTACCGTCGCTATACACATTTCCGTCTTTGGATTTTATAAACAATATATCAGTGTCATCAATACTTCCTGACGCAAGAGATGATTTCTCAGTTGAGCCACCGTTTATTTCTATATTTGATGGACACACGCCTCGTTTGTATGCGTCACCAAATATTGATATCATATTCGGCCAATTGTCAAGATTGTCTACGGTTACATTTATATTGTATTTTTGGAACCCATTGTATACCATATTTTTCTTAACTGTTGCGTTCATAGAAAAACTGCTTGGTATGAATTCAGTTGTATTACCAGGATTATAAATATATTTATTATCTTTAAGTTCTAGCTTTATATCTGATATATTATTGTTGTTGTCAAAGAATATATAATCTCCTGAATCAAATGTGTCATATGGAGATATACTTTTATCTATATTTTTTCTAAAATCGTCTGACGGTGTAAAATTTATATCAGAGACTTTTATGTTTTTATCTATCTGCGCAAGAGGTATGTCTAATATTCTAGGCATTTTTTCTTGTAGCAAATCATGGTTTGATGGATATATTTTCAAAAATCTTCACCGTCTTCCCGCTTCTTTACTGATATAAAATAGTCATCAATAGGAGATATATTATCAACAATTTTATAATGTTTTATCTGACCATCTTTTGTCATGTCATATAACGTTATAAATTTTTCATTGCTTGTAGATATATCTACCTCATAGATATCGTTATCATTATTATCTTTTACGATATTTATGCAATATGAATCAGATTTCAAATAATCTACTATATAGTATTTATATTTCATGTCAGTGATTTTTTCAGCTAGCTCTATGCTGTTTCCAGCAACATCATAGTATTCAGACGATATAATATCGTATTTTTTGCTGAATGTTGATATGTCATGTATAACCTTATCGTTTGATATATTATAGATTTTATCTATATCAATATCGTCTTTGATTCCATATAATATTACTGAATCCACACCATCAAGTATATTTTTTTCAGTAAATATAGTCTTTGTCTGGCCGTTAAAATATTCTCTACACCAGTTCGTAAATATATATTTTCCATTTGACTCTATATATCTATAATCTGATGATAAATCAAATGGCAAATTATTTTCGTCAGTTACTATTATTGGTGATTCAATTTCTATTGGGACATACTTTTTATAGTTTTTTTGTAACAATACATTTATTTCAATTCCGTCTAATGTTGTTACTATGATATCTTTTGCATAACCTGATATATTGTAAAAGAACTCCATAGTTTTTTCTAGTGTATCAAATTCATAAAAAAATACTGTGCCTTCATTTTTAATTTCGAGTTGCCATTTATTTTTATCATTTTTTAAAAATGAAAATGAATATTCTTTGTTAAGAGACATTGATAACATACTGTATGTATATTTGTTATCTCCATATTTGATTATATAGTAAGGCGCCTCTTCGTTTATTTTATATGCAGGAATATTATTGATACACCCTATCCAAGTAATTTTTTTTATGTTATCAAGGTTTACGATAACCTTGCTCCCGTCTTTTGTCTCTGCTTCGCACCCTGAATTGCTGACATAAGACTGGTTGATATCGTCTTTAATAGATATATTTGATATTTCTCCGCTTGCACATTGGAACAAAATATTTACTTCTGTGTCTTCTTCCAAAGTAAATGAATTATCGTCATAATTTACAATATTCTTTTTGCATGGATTTATTTCGAGATTATCGTATTCTGATTCAAAAATATAATATTTAATATCCAGGTTTTTATTAACTTCTTTTGCTGTAAAATCAATCCAGTATTTTCCGGCTTTCAGTTTTATTTTTTGCTGCTCTGATTCGATGTATCCATCGCCATTTTCAAATAGAATAGTGTCTCTTTTAAATGACACCCTGCCACCATTACTGTTTTCAATATTAGTTATCCAGTCTTGTGGTTTCTTTTCATATACATCTGCAGAGATTATTGTGTTTTCTGAGTTTGAGTAAAAACCTATATTGTATCTACCTAGCTCATCTCCGATTGAAGACTTAAGTATTTCTTTTTGATCGCTATATAGTTTTATATATCTTCCAGACTTGCTGATAGTTAAATTCAATATATTCTCTTCGTCAAATGAAGATTGTAGAGGCGTACCGCCATTGTTAATCACAGCTTGCTCTCCATTTTTTATTTTGATAAGCGACCATTCAAGGTCGCCTATTCTTATTAAATTTATATTGCTGTATCTTGATATATTATCGCCATTACATTCTGCGAATATTATCCCGAACCCAGGATTTCTGTAATCAATAGATACATTTATTTTTACATCGTCAGAATAGATATATGAACACATTAATACATCCTGCTCATAAAATTTTAATCCATTTATATTTTCTATTCTTCCGTTTTGTTGTATTGCTTTTGTCATTTTTATATTCACTCAATTATTTTAATAACAAAATCTTTAATAGATACTTCTGTATCCTGTGATTTTATGTTAGTCCTAAATTGTACAAACCTATAGTTATTTAATACATGATTATATTTTTCATTATCGCCGCTATTGATTTTATACCAATCTGTAAACACTATTGTGTTTTTATTTTCTCTGGCACCCCTATAATAAAAATCGACTTTACCTTTTTCATTGATTTCATAGTCTGGAGCAATAGGCATAAAGTTTATATTCGCACCTATGTCATATATCATAGATGTAAAAGTTCCAGATCGTTCTGGAGTGCTTAATAATTCTATATTATCAGTTTCTGCATATTCAGCGTATACACTTATACTGTTTATGATTTTATTTTTATCTATGCCAGTGATAACTACTTTTATATAACTCTTAATATTTCTGCTAGGGATGACTACAATATTGGCCGATTTCCCAGTTTTTATTTTTTTATATTCACCGTCTTTTGATGAGCATCCATAAACATCTATATTAAATGAATACATGTTATCGATCATAACATTGTTTATTTTTATTGTTACATTTGCAGCTGATTTCCTTGCCTTAATAAATATCGGCTTGGTAGATATTTCTGCGTCATTATCTTCTGCCAATATGTATCCATTTTTGTACCTGGAATTTATCGTTATAACATCGCTAAGGTCGACATCAGTTATTTTTGTGTGTCCATATGCCGTACTCATCGTTGTTGTTATCACGGTTGGTTCCGTGCTGCTGCGCTCTGTATAGTCATATATAGCATTATCGTAATTAAATTTAAGTTTTCTTGTAGTATTTGGCGAAGGTTTTTCTACTATTTTTAGATTTAATCTGTCTATATTTTTGGTATGGCTGCTAACCATGTCATCTAATGACGTATATTTCATTGCGACTATATCGTCTATTACGCAACTTTTACCATATACAAGAATGAAATACCTTGTCTCTGGTTCTCTCTCAGTAGTAATAATATTATAAAAATATTTATCTATATTTTCTAATGGTACTATATTCTGTTTTTCTATATATATATCTTTTACTAATGGCAGTTTATCTACTTTACTTTCTTTGCAGATATATATATCACTAATACCATTTTTAAATACTGATATAATATTTCCATTTATTATCTGATTTGTTATTTCCATCAATGCATATGATGGTTTGTCCTCATCTTTAGATGTGAAGCTCATTCCATATCCATTTACGCCAGATACCATATTCGCGGTCATATTGAATAAATTCCAGTGACCAAAAGTATCACACGCAGTAAGAGAATTGAACCCAGATATTCCAGCATATTTTTTATCAGTAAAATCAAAATTTGTAGATTTACTTATACTATCTTGTGTCATACTTGAATGTGGCAGATAGTTAGTTGACTTCATTCTAAATAATAATTTATTACCAAGAATCGAAGTATTTATCATATCAAGTTCTTTTGTGCGTGAATCAGAATCCTCATATTTATCAGCAAAATAATAATATTCTAATCCATCTTCATATAAATATCCATTATGAATTGCGAGCTTATTTGAGTCTTTTACTTTGTTTATAGTTATACTTTTATTATCACTGGATGCTGCAGCATGAAAGTTTTCATTGCTTTGCTTTATAATCAACTTGTCAGGATTCTCTTTAAATTGCGGATATAATACATCTCTGTCTTTTACGTTTGTAAAATTTATTGACTGTATTTTATCATACGCATCTATAGTGTATTTTACCTTGTCGTATAAAATATCCTCATCAACAAATTCCATGCTTACGGGTTTGTTCATTACATATTTTACTTGTAATGTTTTCCCAGTATAATTTTCGTTAAGCCAGATTAAAACGCCTTCATTTTTCATGAGCTTGTATTCCGATGGCTGAACTATTTGATTATTTTCGTAAATCGAAATTATTTTTACTATGTTAGAGTATTTTAATTTATTGAATCCATCGTTCTCTGCAATTAACTCTTCTAAGCATTCATATTTGTCATATTTGATTTTTATTCCTGCAGGAGGCGTAATTACATATTCAGCAATCTCTACTTCTTCTCCGTTTATGATATATGTATCATCAAGAGTTATCTCATTTGACAATATATATTTATCATGAATTTCAGAGACTTCCGTATCATATGTTTCTTCATTATTAAAATCAAAGTTTGAAGATATTTTTATTGGGGTATTAGCAAATGTAGACCAATTTCTCTCTCCATCATCATCATAGAAGTTTACTATGGTTTTTCTGGTCTTATTAATATCGTAAACATCACATATCGTAAAAAGATATTTTTTCGTAAAAGATATTATAGGGCTGAATGTATTATCAAGTTCAATACCGTCTGTTGTGTTTTTAAAAATATATTTCGTGTTATATGCTATATATTCTTGAGACGATACAGGATATAGGCACATAAACTGAAAATTTTTATCTAAACTGTTTCCTATATATGTATTATTCTTATCCTGTTCTATTACATATAATCCGTTTATTGAAGAATCTAGTCCGGTATATTCAAATATATCTGCTTTTGTATTCAAACTATTTTTTGATAGTTCAAATAAATTTTCATGATCATTATGTTTTATAATAAATGATTGTATTATTCTTGATACATACACTTCGTAATCAGGTTTATTGTTATATAGTATGCTGGACAATGTTTTATCCAAAACTGTCTTTTTATTGTCGCCATCTATCGTTATTGAATCTATTTCCTCACCGGGCTGGACAATTATAAAATCTTTGGCCGTTCCATTAAATTTATGCTTTATGGCCGGAGATGATGAATTTATATTTGAAAAACCAGAAGTGTTCAGAAAGATATATGACTCAGTATTGGAATTATTTTTGTAGAGCGCCTTTGTCGTATAGTTATTTTTAGTAATTCCATCTGTTTTATTTATTAATGTTACTTTACATGTTGACTCTATGTATATGCTTGATTGTTCATATGTATGGAAATCTATCACATATTTAGCGCCCATAAGGCTATTTCCTATATGTATTGATTTTATAATTGGAGCGTATGCTGTATATGCGATAATATCAATATTCAACGTATTGTTTTTTTGAATATTTGGCAGCATGGTGTACATTACATTCTGTATCACATTTCCTGTATCAAGTCTATATTGCACATCGTACATTGCAGCTCTTATATTACTTATAGAAACGTTATTCTGGCCAACTCTTTGTATTAATATTTCAGTCTTACCAGTCGTATTATATGATGCAGATATTGTCGTAGATTTTGTGTATAGAACTTTTCGTCCGACAGAACCATTTCTGGTTATGGTTACATATATTGCCCCCTGTTTAGATTGATCAACAGCATTATCAAGGTTGAAAGAAAATGATCTGCATTTTGGCAGCGATACATTTATAGAAGAATTAGAAGATCCATCTAATGAATTTAGTGTAGTGCCAGTATCATTAAGCTCAAAATTACTGTATTTAACATAGTTGGAATTGTCTGTTATGTCGGCTTCTTTACATTCACAATCTATATTTAACATTCCAAATGACATCGTTTTGTCTAATGCAATGGATGCAGTTCCTGTATCAGATATTGACTCAAGAGTGAAGCCACCGTTGTAATTTTTTAAATTATTGAACGAAGTCATATCATTTAAAGATGTTATATGAGCTAGCACATTTTTGTTTACAAGCTCCCTGTTTTTAAAAATAAACGTGTCGTTTTCAGTCAACAATGATTCTGTTCCGCTACTATTTATAATATCCGTTTTTGTGATTTTCATGTCTGAATAGTTTGCTAGCGGTTCAAATATAATTTGATAATCTTTTCCTTCAGGCAGGATATTACGAGCTATTTTATCTATACCATCTGATTCTGTTATATAGTCTTCTATATAGTAAGTATTTTTGCCAGAGTATTTTTTACTACCGATTACATGTATTTTTTCTGCGTCTATTTTAACAATATCTGATGCGATTATCTTGTATTCTATTTTTTGCTGGGTTACATTATTTTTTAACTTCGTAAGGCTTAATTTTATATCTGTTTCTATGTTATTGTTTTTTAAATACTCGGTAATAGCTTTCCTTGACTTTTTATACCCAGTTACAAGTATGTCTGTATTGTCAGACATATCTATATTATCTACGAAGTCAACTTTAAGATCGTCTTTGCTTCCAGTACCATCCTGATATTCTTCTGGTTGTTTGTCCCATTCGTGTGGCAATAAATCATACGTCTTGAAACTGTGTTCCCATAATGATGTGTCCCACTTTTTTACTCTAAACAGATCTTTATTATATTCAGTTATTTCGTCGTAGATATCTGTATCTGCCATATTTTCAGCATTTGGCCGTTCTATTGATATTGCTGCATAATCTATATCTACCATATTATACAATGCATTTTTTATGGCATTTTTTAATCCGCTAAAACCGGCATTTGGAAAATTCTTAAACTGCTGAATCACCCTGTTTGACAGTTCTTCATTTGATTCTAACTCGTATCTTTTTAATCCGGAGAATAACGCAAATTCATCAAACACATTCCATATGTGTCTATAATATAACTTTGATTTATATTTGTAGGTATCGTCTATTATATATTTTATTCCGTCTGGAGGCTGTTCTTTGTCGAAGAATGATGGATGTATTATAAGAGCATCATCTTGATACAGTATGTGCGTTGACAGATTTTTATAGAATTCATCTACATTGTTAGTAAGATATTCTTTATGTTGTAAAACTGGTACAGATATTGATGATAAATCTTTACTGCCTATCAATGCGATGTACATATATGCAGGAATATCTTTTTCTTTTTTATAATAGCTTAACAAAAAAAATAAATCCTGATATTCTTTTATGGCTAAATTGGTATTATCTATTTCGTCATTGTATGACTGCAACACTGCTCCGCCAACAGATTTATTGTATCTTTTTTTAATATCCATCCATGACGGAAAATGGTTTAGCATTATTTTTAGATTTTTTAGTTTATCTATCATATTAGTCCGTCACTTCTTCCCAGGTTATGCTGTCAAAAATATATTTAGTTTCTGTTTTTTGCAAAAATCTTATATTTGAATTAGAGTCGCCGTCAAGATACGTCATAACAACATTAAAGTAATTCACGTTATCTGTATTCAGTCCAATCAGGTTTATTTTTGATATATCCATATATTCATTTGGTGGTATCGCATTTACATACTCTTTAACTTTATCTGTAATTGCGCTTTTTATATATGACGTATCTCCACTTTCTGAATAAATCTGAGCTAGGAATGACACCTGAACAACTTTTGGTGTTACGTATTCTGTATATGCAGCTGGATCTATAATATCTTTTATTTTTTCTTTTGCTTCGTTTAAAGCATTTGCAATGGTTTCTTCGTCATATTTCAATGGTATAACATATACTGTACCTGTGCCAGCTCCATAAGTTCCTGGATAGTATTGGGCATTTGATGCGTATTTCATATTCAAAAGAGAGTCATTTATTGCAGTTTCATTTGCAGACGCCTTCAAATAAGTCCAATTCATTAATCTATACAAATATATGGAATCATCTTCATTTGTTTCTCTAGGTACATTTACCATGTACCCAAGTTTATCAAGATTTTCTCCAGATAAATTTGTATATATATGAGGATTTTTTGAGTTTTCTATCTCCTCGTATATATTGGAGATTTCAGTAGACACCGCATTGTTAAATAAATCTAACGCGCTTCCAATCCTGATATCTCTATGCGTTCTAGAAGTAAATCTATTATTTATATCATCTTTGATTTCTGAAAAAGTTCTCACGAGATTTATATTCTCCTTGTAGTAATCAAATTATTTTCTATTTTGGTTTATTACACAACTGCTTGGCAATATTAATACAAAGAGCGACGAGTTTATTTCCCGTCGCTCTTTGTATTATAAAGTGAATGATATTTTTTTATATCCGTAAATATCTATATCTATTTTTACGGTTTGGCATGCAAAATGACCAGTACCTATTGAATATGAAACATCTATATCTATGTTGTCTAGATATTTTTGGTCGACACATTTTACAAGCTCTTCTTCTACTATTGACTTTATTCTTTCTAAAATACTTGCTTCATTTTGCCCATAATAAACTTCATGCCTTGTTTTCCATAACTCTGATCCAAGTGATTGATTATAAACAACGTCTCCAAGTTCAGTTTTTAATCTTATTTTTAGATTTTGCATTGATTCGTCAATATCTTGTACGATGTTTGACTTGTCTGTATATATGTCTAAGTCTTTAGTTTGGAACGATATTTGAAAATCATGTTTTTCAGTCTTACTATTTATATCATCTGGTATACATGTAAATGATATTCTTTGTGGCGTATATTTGGCTATGTAAAAAGATATATGACATTTTGGATTATCTGATATATTTTCTGTCATGTCTATATCGCCAGAATCAGTTAATTTTAAATCTATCATGTTGCTGCCGCAGCCCCTTCCGTACTTGATCCGGCTTTCCATGCATCACTTAACGAATCTTTCAAAGCTCCAACTGCAGAGCTAACCACATTATTTACTATATCTGATATTGCACTTTTTACTATGTTTATGACTTTTTTTATTGCGTTCTCAGCTACAGAGTAAATTTGATTTTTTATTTCTTGTACGATGTTATTGATTTCAGCAATTGTTTTTTGTATGTTATCAAGATATGTTGTAAAGTTTTTGAGATTATGCAATATGCTATCTTTATCGGTAAACACTTTGTTTTTGAACTTTTCTCCAGACATCGTTCCGATTACTTTATTTGATATATAATCTATAACATTATCTCCGCCTTTTATACCGGCTTTTTTAAATAGATCGTGTAATTTTTCGGACGTGTCTTTTGATGCTGTGCCATCAAGTATCTTACCTAAAAAAGCACTTTTCTCAAATGCGTCAAGTTTCTTTCCGACAGAAGAAGCTGTCGACATTATATTGTTAAACTGCTTGTTATTTAATACATTATCTATATTGCCTGTAACTGAATCTATTGTTGAACTCATGCTTCTTACGTCAAGTTTTGTTGCTGTGTCAAGCCATGATGTTAGCGAACTACTTATATCTTTTGTCAATGAGTCGTAAAAATCTTTATTACCTATTGTATTTTTAACATAAGCAGATGCCGCAGACCTAAGCTCAGCATCTGATTTTTCTTTGCCATCTTTTACTTCTTCATTATGTATATCTTCTGCAGCTTTATCTTCTATCTTCTCTTGTACTATTTTCTTTGATGCTGCATCCACTTTTGCGTCTACATTTTTTTGCTCGTCGCCAGAAGTTTTTTCTTTATCTTTTTTGACACTTTTTACTGCATTTGATGAAGTGTTATTTGTTGTTGCTTCCTTTATCTTTTGACTTATCTTTTTCCTCTTGTTTTCCTTGCTCTTGTTTTCCGTCATTCTTTTCTCCATCTTTATTTTCAGTACTGTTATTTTTACCTTTTTGGTATTCCTGTGAAACAGCTTTGAAGAAGTCCCTGCATGATACTGACGATTCCTGTATTGCTTTGTATTTTTCATTATAAACAGAGTAATCGTCTATTTTAAGTCCTTTATCTATCTCAGGTACGTTATTTAATGGAGCAAACATTGGGAATCTAGCAGGTCTTCTTATTAATACGTTTCGTTGTAAATATCTATCCCATGCTCTGACAAGAACAGATCCTGATATACATAAAGAGCCAACTACATGTGAATCTCCATATTGGTCAGTGTATTTTTTATAATCTGCATACTCATAAAATACAGGATTGAATTTGTGACCATTAAAAAGCAGGTCATCAAATTCATTCTGCATTCTATTTGTTCTTGAGCCTCTTAACTTTGCTGTATCTTGTACAAGACCAACATTTCCATCTATTTTTAGTGCCGCAAGTTTTCCACCGGCAACTGTCACATATCCTTTTTTTAAGGATATGGATTCATGATTACCCTTTGAATTTACCAACCCTACTCCAGAATTTCTAACAAGATTTTCTGCGTCGTTTTTTACACTACCAATACTAGGATACTTTAAGTTATCTGGTATGGCTTGGTCTAACGTAAATTTGAATTTATCGTTGTCTGTTTTTGTATTTTCTTTTTTCTTTTTGTCGTCTTCAGATGCCATAGAAAACTCCTTATGTTATAAAATAGAACCGTCACATAATCCAGTTGAACCATCAGCGAGAATATCCTGAGTAAGAGAAAAGTTTGAGCGTATTTCAGAATAACTCTCCGTATATAATGAAACTATCATACCTGTCTTACTTGAATTATCAAGCAGAACCACATCGCCTTTTTTAGGAAACCATGCCTGATGATTTCTTAGGTCAACAGGCACGTCAACTTTATCTTCTCTCGCACCAGTTACCTGATTTGAGAATGAGACATTACATAGGTTAGTTCCCTCATCGGCTTCTGTTACTAAAGCTATACAGTAACCGCTAGTATTAGCTGTCGCATTTCTAGATACAGTATTTGCAGCTTCATGTATTTTTCCTGTAAGTAAAGCCATAGTTTATTATTCCTCTTCATTTTCTTTCTTGGTTTCTGCGGATGTTTTTACATCCATGCCTCCATCTGGTGGCATTACAACAACTGTAACATGTGCGTTTTCATCTTCTCCACCGCTTGTTGTCTGATATTTAAATATCTCTTTTTGAACTCGTGGATTATGATTATGCTCACTAACAAATTCATTGGCTGTCGTTTCAACTGCTTTTATTAAGGCTGATGAAGAATTCTCATCAGTAGCTCCGAGTTCAAAACGAAGTCCTGTGCCGGCCATATCAGAAGATTCACCTATGCGTAACGCACTTTTTAGAACAATGGCGCTAGTACCATTATTTTGTTTCTTCTGGTATTCATCACGTTCTTGCTCTGTTCCATATTGAAGCATATATGCATTATCTACAATAGAAGCCAATACTGCTATTGCATCTTGGCGCAAGAATGGAACATCATAGTAGAACGGTTTATTCCTATCACCTTTTGGGTAAACTTTCATAGCTTTTACAGATATCACTGCATTTGGATTATTTGGTAATGGTACTTTTTCTGTTGTTATATTTTCGCTAGCTTCTCCATTGAATCCAGGTTGTTCATTAGCTATTCTGAAATATCTATCATCAATATATTTTTTTAATGACGCCGCTTGACTAACCAGAACCATTTCTTTCCATGCTGATATATTATGCAAGTCATGTATCTGAACCTGACGGTTTGGATCAGCTTGATTGAATACGCCCATTGTTTTCATTATAAATCTCATATTAGATGAGTTTATCTTCATTCTTTTTACAGTTGGGTTTACCTTTGTTTTTAACGATAACTCTCCAAAGCCATCAACTACTTCGTCCATTACTACATGAGGTATTCTTTCTTGTGTCATCATGCTTTCTAAACGAAGACGTTTGTTATCTGCTGCCATCTTAAATGGATCTGTACCACCTAGCATGCACGTTGAAAATATCATACATACTGTTGGATATTCTTCTCCTAACTTAGCAAGTGTATTTTCAAGCATGTCACCAGCGCTCCATGATGGAGAGCCATAGCACAGACCTGTATGTCCATTAATGCCAGCTACCATTATTCTATTATAGTGTTTCAGAGGGAATATTGTTATAGCTCTTCTATTCCTCATTGCGCTATCTACTGTATTTGCAACATAAGTACCAGCTATTTCAAGAGCAGCTATTGCGGCTACCGCCATCGCTACTTCAGGCGCGAAGAATATAGCTGCAGCAGCACCACCAGTTACGGTTGCTCCTGCTGCTATTCCAGCTCCAGCAACAGATATACCTGCTCTTCCAACCCATGAAGCAGCTCGTAATATCATTCCTGCATTTTTACCCGCTTTAATAAAATTCTTTGCTTTTGATGCAATTCCTGGAGTTTCTTGAGCAACTGTTCCTGATATATTAGCTGCATAAGAAGCTGCGGTTCTTATCATGTTTCTGGTTATAGATCCTTCGTCAAAAACCATTTTCATCATTCGTCCGCATTTACCTTTAAGCCACTTTGCACAACTACTGTCACTACTATTTATAAAGTTTTTTAAATCTTTTAACATACCATCTGTAGTAAGTACGTATTTGCCTGATTTTATTAGACCGCCTGTAAAAATAAATTTAAAGGCAGACATAATTGCAAGAGAAGACATTGTCAATGCAAAACCACTTATTAATCCTGCTACAGCACCCATTGCTGTCTGAACTCTTATTTCATCTTTTGCATAATCTGATACCGTAGCAATTACATCTGGGTAAACTACAGTTGTAAAACCTGTAGCTGGAGACATATTATATACTACATCTCTTACTTGAACATCACCGTGAATTTCTTGGAAGAAATCTACGATTCTTATTCTGTCATATGGTTTTATAGTTGGATCTCCTATAATGACCATAGGACCTTGATACATATCCCATATATTTTCTTTTAATGCATTTTTTGTAAGTATTTCTGCTGTTTTAGTATGATTCCTTATTTCTCCAGACGTATCTGAAGCTTCGTCAAGCAAGTCGGTATTATTACCAATTCCACCAAAAAGCCAATTCATTATATCTGATACAATCCATAATTTTCTTGATGGTGCTCCAAATAAGTTTGTATCAAAATATGATGTTTTTTGAAATTCTGGATATATACTTTTATCAACCCATATAGGATCAGTCTGTTTTGTATATACTCCATTAAAAGAACCTTCTCTTTTAAATAATCCGACCATACATGTGCTTATATTTTCAGCTGACGCAGTGACCTGATTTGATATTATATCTGTAACAGAAGATACTATGTGGTACTGTTGGAAAGGTTTTCTTTTTTCGCACCAATACCCCCCATTATTTCCTTCGCCCGTTGTTGAGCCGTCTTCCATATATTGATATGAATAAGCATAATAATCATGTGGGCATCCAAAGAAGAATGTACTTCTAAAGTCAAATGGTGCTATTGATGTTATATAATTTGGCTGAATACCATTGAGTATATGCGCTATTTCCCATATAGACTTGTTGAACATTTCAAATTCAATAAGCGGAAAATCAGGTACGGTTCCATAATTAGCAAACAAGTCATCATTAGGGTTCCATAAACAATCCCATGCATTAGGTGATACACCTTTCTTTCGTGCCATTGCGTTGGCTGAAGCCTTCTCATTTGGACAGTATATCTCAAAAATATTTTGCGTTGGCTCTTTTTCTCCATCAATATATTGATAGTCTCTATCGCCAAAATGATACAGATTAAATGGATTAATTGGTGTTCCTATTCCATCCCAAATTGTTTCGATAGTTCCACCTTTACTTATATTTTCGTGCACAATTTTATTTGTGAACGTACCGTATGTAGTAAAGATACTGTCAAGCATAACTTTTGGTGTTACACCATTAGTTGTATGATTATTCAAAAAGTTGTCCGATTGCGGTATTTCGCTAGCTTTTTTATCCATCAGGATTGGTCTTGCTAATTCCTGACCGTCACCTTGCGCAACAATATTTACAATATCCTCTGCAGAAACCTCTGTAACTATTCCATTAAACAAAATTGGTAAGGAGCTTGCGTCTCCACCATACCCCATTCTTATATGGATTCTAGCTCCAGGTCTTATATGGAAACGTTCAGGCTGTGCTGAATTTTGTCGTCTGTTTTCTAATTTTGATGCAAATTCAAAATCATTGATTCCAAATATTGAGCTTATAACATCATCAATATTAACAGTATAGTTATAATTTAAATCCTCATCATCAGTAGTGAACGTCTGATAAAAGTTCGACATTGTTATTTCTGCAGTATCAGCGGGAATTTTTCTTGATTTTGTTATAGTTATGTCTGCTATAGAGCTTGTATTATAAAAGTTATCATGCAGTTTATATTTTCTTGTAGCTCTGCCTTCGTCAATAAAACACATAAAGAATGTTGGGAATGCTCTGGCCATTCGTCCCCTAGCATCATGAACTACCATATCATGGAATGAATGAGTCAGCCACTTCATTGGATCGTTTGCTGCAGCGACGTAGTTATTATAGCTTACACGTCTAAGTATTTTTTCTCCAATACTTGTTGTGTCACCTTTACATAACTGATCTTCGTCAATAACACCGTATCCAACAAGAGCTTTTACGTACTTACGAATAATTTCGTCTTCAGGAGACAGGCTTTGTTTCATACCGCTACCTAAGAGGAAAGTTCTGGTTTTAGTATTAAGCTGGTCTATATCTCTGTTTACTAATAACTTAAGAACAGTAGAAGTACCTCTCATCGTATCAAGCGCGGCAAATAAAACTGTCAAGAATAATTTGCCGTCATCAACAAACTTAGTGTTTTCTTCGAACATTTTTTGGATGCTTGAGGCTTCATCTTTTGTTGCGACCATGTCTGCCATTTCTTTTGTTTTTATAGTTTGCGTAGTTTCTTTATATTTTTCTTCAAGCTCTTTTTTTGCTTTAATTTTATTATTTATATTTTCCTTGAGCGCTTCAATTTGTGCATTAGTACTTTTACCTTCAGATTTATTTAGCTCTGCTTGTAATTTATTTATTTCTTCTTCTCTATCTTTAAGATCTTTGGTATAATCTTTAGTCATTGAATTGACTCTTTTATCCAATATTTTTTCTGTTATGTTATTTATAATATCTTCTATTTGTGAAGAGCCTCTAAATACATCATAACAAAAAGATGGGAAGATATAATTTTTAATTAGCTTGCGCAACCATACAAGACATACTCTCCAGAACGCCATTCTGCAGAACTTTTCATCTAATATACATTTAGCTTTGTACAATCTTATTGCACGTTGCTGTGCTTTTTTTAGTTTTGTTGTGTCGTCATCTTCGTCAGAGTAGTCGTCTCCATATGTAGTCTGACTATCTGAATCACGAGGAAATTGTGCGTCAAGTTCCTCTAAAGACAGTTTAGCTATTCCATTACGGTAATATGGATCTATTAGATACAGCCCAGTATTTTCTTGTTTTACAGACTCTTCTGTTATTTCATCTGGGGAATCAAATATTTTATTTATATCATTGGCAGTGTGCATTACTTGCTGGAATATGCCAAACTTAATTCCATAATTTGCCAAGTCTGCTGTTGTTGACCATAACTGTTCTCCAAAGATTTTAGCACTTTTTTGAGCTATCTCTAATATTTCACTTTTTGATTCAGGATTCGGCGTAGGTAAATCTTTAGTGGCTTCCTCATACCTATCCTCTACAGATATGTCCATTTTTGTGCCAAACATTGAAACAGTGCCTTTTGCTACACGCGGGCGCAACTTCCAGTCTTTTTCTTTTGTATTATTAGAATATTCTTCAGACGCAGACATTGCCGCTCCAGCTGCTGTTATGAAATCATTTGCATTTTTTATAAGACTACCAAGGGAATCTGGATTTTTATTTTCATCTTTCATAAACGATGGATCGTATTCACAATTATCGACGCCTCCAGATAGCATATTGATAAAATCTGTTTTTAACGACATGTTATTTTCATATGATGCATTCTTAAGTGTTGCCATGCTCATCATATATGGAATACCATGCGCGTTGTCCTCAATTTTGAAAAAAGTACTTGTTATGTAGTCTAGCTTGCAGTTCATATGATCAGATTCAGACGCGCCATATTCTTTTGCTTCAATTGGTTTCGCCAAATACTCATCAATAGCTTTAATAGCAGCTTCTGCAGTTTCACACCATTTTTTTACGTTATATGGCTCAGCTTTATCATCTTCTTCATTTACTTTTTCACTTGGGTTATTGTTATTTGACTGAGCTGGCGTATCAACAGGTGGTTTTGTTTTGTTATCATCTTTATCTTCTTTATCTGTGCTATTATTTTCGCTGTTGTCTTTTTTATCCTTGTCCTTATCTTCGTCTTTAGAATCCTTATCTTTTGTTTCTTCAGTATTTTTTTTATTCTCAGCTTTAGTTTTCTCAACAGTCATTCCATTGGCTTTCAATGTCTTCTCTGGAGGTTGGGTTGCTGTGCCAAGCACGTTTAAAGCTGATGATTCTTCAATTGGAGCTGCTTCTACTGCCTCGTCATTTTTTTTATTTTGTTCTGTTAATATTTTATGACGTTCCTTTATTACGTCAGCTTTTGTTATTTTTGCATATTCATCTTTTTTGTCTGTTGATTCATCTACTGGTGATGTATTTTTTAATTTAGCATCTATTTTTTCTTTTAGACGTTGATAAGCAACAATGTCACTAACAAAGTTTTTCTCCATTGGACATACTTTTATATTGTTAGCAATATTCCATACTTTACCGAAAGTGCCGTCAATCTTATCATAATCATAATCTTTTACTTTATGATTAGCATTGTTTTTTTCATCATTGCTTTCTGTTGAATTAACGTCTTTAATGGACTTTAAATTCCCTTCTTTATCGATCAGATCAAGTTCTTTTAATTTCTTAAGCTTCTTTTTGCTTATGATGCTGCTATCCCATTTATCTGTATATAAAGATCCATTTATAAGATTTCCATCTGTATCTACACATTGCAACTGATCTAAATTTTCATTTAATCCTCTAGTAACAGATTCTCTTATAAGTTGATTATACAGCATGTATGAATATGTAAAATAGAAGTCCGGATCTGGATATACTCTTTTAGCATTAGAGTATCTAACAAATAAGAAGCCGGCTTCATTAAATTCCTTAATAGTAGGAAGCTGTAAATCAGGGTATAGTTCACGCTCAGAAAGATAATCTTCTATCTCCATTCTTGTACGTTCTCGTGTTACTTTTTTACTATCAACATCGAGCTGTGTAAAATTACTGAGCTGTTTTCTTGTCATTGCTTCACGGTTTCTTAATGTTCTATCAACGGATGAAGCAGTTACATTTATTTCGTACACCCCAGGATATCCAGGAATTGTATTTACGTCAACCGTTTCTATCATGATGTCAGTTATACCCATTAACTTAGTGAGTTCTGACTCCATTTTTACTGGCCAACATGACAACACAAGTCTAAATTCTCTAGCGTATTCTGCTGCTATTCCAGGAAGTGATTTTAATGCTCCAGCTACAAATTGAGACTTTGTTTTTAAACTGAACGTTATACCTACATCAGTACCACCCATAAATTGAGGTGCATATCCATTGTGTGATGACAATGATATTTCAGCGAATGTATTCATTTCTGTGAATGACATATTTTCAACGATCAGCTCTTCATCGCCCATGTCGAAATAGTCCCATTTTATTGTATTATAGTCTTCGTAGTCACCTGACTGTTTTAGTTTATTCGCGAGTTCGTTTCCACCTACGCTATTAGCATATGCAAACTCTTCCATTGTAGCAAGAAATGATACGTCAACACCTAAATTGGAAACTGCCCTTGCTATTCTTGGAGACTTAGAGTCTAAAGAATTATTCATTTTCTCTGCTTCTTCGTCGTTTCCGAATTTAGCTAAAAATGCGACCTTATGACCACTAGCGTCTCTAGCAAAAGTCTTTCCTCCAAAATCCATTGCGTTTACATTTTTTAACGTAATGGTTATAGGGATATTCATTGTGCTTCCATTATCACTGAGTATCTCGTCTGCGCTATATAATGAATACTGCTTTAAATTTTCATCGCTCTGTTGTTGCGTAGCATAAGTAAGCAATGTTTTCATGTCATCATTGCTTATATTAGATGGATGTATCTGGAAAGATACGAATGTTACAACTCTAACACTTGGAAAACTTTCTACAAGTTCATTAGTCCGAGATGTCATTTCTTTTTCGAAGCTTAAAGTCTGGCTTTCTCCTTCTAAAACCTGAATATCATTTACTTTTATGTCTGTACATAATGAGTTACCTTCAGTATTTTTTAAGTCAGTCAGTTTTGTCTTTAGCTCTTCGCCAGCAGCTTTCATTGCAGCGATAAAATTATTTTTGCATTCCTCTGTTTCGTTATCTGTTTTAAATGAAAATGTCTTATCTCCGTTGTCTGCTATTTTTACACAGTTTACGTTATAATCAAATCCGTTATTCTGTATGTACACAGGTTCACTTGTTTTTTTTGATAATACGTCGTTTAGCTTTTTATAGTTTCCGTCTTCGCTGCCAACTGTATTGTTTATGGTATTAAACAACTTGTCAAAATCCTTTAATACGGTTTTTTGACTATCATTTAAATTTGTAGGAACTGCTTTTCTTGAAAGACGACTAAGCTTTACCTGTTTCATCATGTTTAGATGTTCCCTGTTAGGGATATAGAACCTTACAGCTGATGATTCAAACTTCATTGGGACTAAACAAGTTTTATTGCCAAAAGTTTCTCTTATGTACATATCATCAAAGAACGATACGTCTTTTAATTTGTCGCCATTTATTAATAAGCGCTGATAATACCATCTAAAAATCTGATAATTTATCTGCTTTGAGAAATAGTTTCTCATTAAGAATATATCATCATCTTCTATTGGAATTTCTGGCATATATATACGATAATCAAAATTTTGCAACTGCAAAGACACTTTCAACAGTTGCGGGAATCCAGGAACTGTCTGTGTAGACATAGCCTTCAATGCTACTGCATCTATACCAAGAACTCTATTTACGTAGTAATTATCTATTGGCAAAAATGGAGCCAATCTGAACTGAGCTATTAATGCTCTGAGTCCATTCATGTGATATGTTATTTCATCGCCTTTAGGCACTTTTGTTTTAAACTCAAAACCATTTATACCTTTTTCTCCGTTGAAGTACAGATCTATTAAAATAATCTCCTGTACTTTTGTTGAATTTTTCTGCATTGAGCCTTTTGCTCTGATCAGTGGGAGTTTTTTATTTTGTGATATTGTTTCTAATCTAATGCATTCTGGAGGTATGAAGAATGTGCAGTCGCCGATTGTCATAGTCCAATGATTTAATCTTTGCATAAAATCGAGCTGATTATCCGTGTTTTCTTCAGCATCTGTTTCATTAAACTTAGCTGTCTCAGCTGCACGTGTGCTTAATGTATAATCTCCGCCATTCTTCCAGATTCTTTCCTGGATAATACCTCTATCGTCGAATTTCTTAGATTCTGCGTATTCACCATCAACATATAATATTTTATTCAAATCATAGTTTCCAGCTTTAATAAGGTCAGAATAAAAATTATTTCTGGCCTGAGATGGTCCACTATGCATTGTTGAGTCAATATTTGTGTAATCAGTATTTGCGACGAGATATTTGTTTAGGTTTATCCAAACTTCTTCCTCTTCGCCCTTTTCATTTTTTAATTTCATCTTAACATATATAACCGCAAGTGCTCGATTATATACGTCAAGACCTGCCCATGAATATCCTGTATTTATGAGGCTTACTGGATGCAGAGTCTGCTGGTATATATATTTTATAAACTTTGTAATATTTTCATTTGAAGTATTCTGGTCTTGACGAAGGTAGCCAGTGTATCCACTTTCTGAACCAACCTGATTTATAGATGAGCCGTCAACTACTATTCTCATTTCAGAACAGCGAAGAACACACTCAAATGCTATTTTGTGTGCGAGTCCTGCATCAGCCACAACATCATAGGCAGTGTTATTCTGTACCATCACTCCAGTATTGTTTGTTGATGCAGAACTTGAGTCATCGGCGCCAAGTATATACACTTCATCATTCATTACATAGTATTGATGATATCTATTATCTATCTTAACAAAGTTAAGCATAGGTTCTTTTTCTGGTTTTGATCCATCGACATTTTTTGATGTAGGTATGTTATATAGTCCTACCATAGGCCGTCCTGTTGAAAAAGCACCTGGAGCTGTTGATGTCATTCTATAATCCCAGAACTTTGATACGTTATATAATGGTCTATTATTCCATGCTTCGCTGAACGTTTTTTGTGTTAAATCCCATCCATTTTTAGCACACCCCTGCGTAAACAAATTTGCAGAGCCAATATTCTCAAAATGTGGAATTTCCATTGTATCAATACATGCAAAACGCAGGCCGAGTATTCCGCCTGTACATTGCGTATCTTTAGCTCCATGCTGAGCTACAAGTCCAGCAAGTTTTTGTTTTGAATAATTTGTTGCTACTTCAACGAACTTCTTGAGTTTTTCATCGTTTGATGGAAATGCAATCGAGCTAGTAGGAAAAACGATAGTATCTCCATCGACAACCCTGACATCACCAATATAATCGTCCTGGATTGTCTTATCTTGTATATTTACACCAAATGTATAACTTTCATAACGTTCATCATATCCGATATCTGGTGGATTTTCCTGGTAATACTTAAAAGCTGTTTTTAATCCAGCTTTTTTTAATTTATCTTTTCTGTTTCCGGTTGAAACCATCTCATGGATAGCATCTTCCATTACTTTATAGTAAACATGGTCTAATGCATCAAAATAATAATCTCCCATACTTGGAAGCAGAAATGAATCATTATATTCGTCACGTACAGCCATAAAAACTCCTATACTTTCTTTATATAAAAATACTCCCACGAATCAATTATTTGAGACGTGGGAGCTTACTTAGTTAAATTTTAAATTGCATTTCTTAAATAATTTGCAACGTCTCTGAAAGATATATTACTAGAGCTGTCATTAATATTCATAGTCATGCTTACATTTTGATTTGGGAATTGAGCACGTATTGTTTGCTGCATCAATCCTGATATGTAATCCTGGCCTTTATCTGAAGATGCGTTGACATTTATAATATATCCTTGCGGGGCTCGTTGGTTTATCTGTGGCTGTATATTACCTACAGACTGGATTTCATATGGCTGAGAATCCTGAACTGTTTGCAGGGCTTCAGTACCAGAAGGAGCGCTAGGATTTCCTCCTATGAAACCAGCAGCCATAACTGCTCCAGCTAAACCAAGCAATCCTTTGGTTGATTTAATTGAAGAATCTATGCCTCTGATTATATTTGCTGTTCCTTCTTTGAGGGCATTTACAGATGCGCGTTCTTCTGCTTCTGATATTGTTTCAGAATAAGATCTTTCACTAAAACCAGGAACTATATTTCTATCTATGCTTTCTTGGATATCTTCTGATTTTTGTCTTATTCTTTTTACTTCAGGTATTTCTTCAAGTATGTTCATTTCATGGAATAATTTCTCATCATCATTATCGCCGTTATAAAGCGCTGATGACATTTCAGAGGCCATACTAACAGTTCGCTTTAGTGGGTTGCTATCAATATGTCCACCTGACCATGTAGGGGTTGAGTGCCCTGATTTCTGAACGTATGCGGCAGAATCAGTTCGGTAATAACTATCATATGAGACTCTCATGCCTTCTGGCAATAAGTTTTTAAGAGCTTCTACTACACGAGCTCTTCTTATATTTGCGATATCTTCATCGCTCATTTCTTTTGTTGCATCAACTTTGATTTCTTTTTTTACTCTTTTTAGTTCACCTATATTATCAACGCCTATCGCTTTTTCTATGCCTTCAACAAATATCTCTGCGTTCTCTTGCGCTGACATTTTTCCGGTATTCATTTCGTGTGAATTTCTATACAGATGCCTAAAAGCTTTTTCTACAGCTTCAAGATCTGCTGGTTCGCCGTGGTTCTTTGGCGCCTGACCTTTCTCGTCGATCTCTTCCAGCAAGGCTTGGATAGCTCTGGAGTGACCTTCGTTCATGCCATTGCCTGTTTGACCACGGACAATTAATTCGTTAATCAGGTTTCTTGCTTTATTTGTATGTGTATTACCTATACCGGCATTATTCTGCATTATATCCGCTTCGACTTTTTCTCTTGCAATCATTTTAGCCGCTTCTGCTCTTATACCTATTTCAAGATTACGGTCAATCTGGCCATTATGAGTTTCTATATACTGGTTAGCTCCTGATATTAATTCATTTGCATTTAAAATCTTACCTTCGTCATTATAGTTTTTAAAAGTATCTGAGTTTCTGAACTTATTAAACGCTATATTAACATCGCGTTTTTCTTCGTCGTTTAGGTTATTATATGCTTGCACATCTCTTCTATAATCAATTAATGTTCCTCCAATAGAATAATCTGGCATCTTTCCGTCTTCGCCAATAGCAGACTTTAAAAGTTTCTCTCCATATGCTATGCTTTTTTCATCTGTCCCGTTATTTATTGTTCTAAAAGCTCTTGCAGTAGTGCTATGTGCAAGTAGATCTGATGATACTTCAGCCTGTTGGAAAAGACTATCAGCTGCTTTTATGGCATCATCATTTTTTATTCCAACAACATTTTTCTCTATATTCGATATTAATTTGCCATTATCGCCTTTTGCAAGTGTAGCAGCAATAGAGATATTATCACCATCTGAGTCTGCTTTCATCATTCCAGCTATTATCTCACCAACTACAGTCTGTCCTTTACCTACGCTTGGTTTATAGAATGCTCTAGTCTCTGATACTGAGAATGTGTAGTTTGTAGGTTCACGCTTTACGGTAACAAGCATACCTTCACTAGCCATATTTTCAAGCAATTCTTTAGTTAATTTTTCTTCAGATTTATCGCTTTCTTTTGCAAGATTTCTGATGTGTTGTTCTCCGCCAAGCAATTCTATAGCTTTTTCTTTGCTGACATATAATGAAGTATCTGCAACTTCTTGACCATATTTTCCAATTACATTACTGGCAGCGCCGCCGTCATAAGCTCTCTGCAATCTAACTTTTGAGCTGTAAGAACGCTCCAATACATTTTTAGTGCTAAGATTTGCAACAGAATCTTTCCCTGATAGCATTGTCCGAAGTGCTTCTTCATATGTATTAGCGGCTGAAGTCATAGCAGGTTTTATTTTTCTTTCGCTTACATCTGGATAATTTACATCTTTGCCTTTTGTTGCATAGTTCTTGTATATCATTGCAGCAGTAGCTATGCTGTCCTGTAGTTTAACAGATACTTGTGATTCTGATATATCGCCTATAATATTATTATTTATCGCAGGGTTCATAATAAAACGATTACCATTTATCCAGAATCTTTCGTCTTCTCCCATATCTATAATAAAGTTTCCTCCATTATAGATTGACTTTTGATTTCCAGGAGTGTTGTGCTTATCTGTATTTATCTCGGATATATGATATATAGGTAGATTATTTTTTTCAGCAAAATTTTCTACTCTCTCTTTTTTGAATCTAGATATGTTTTCTATATTTTCGTTTTTTTCTGATTCGCTTAATGCCTGAGTTTTTAATAATTTATCGGCAAGCGCCAATGAATGTATTGAGTATGAATTAATAGCTCGGTCTATTGATACGTTATGTTTTTTTGCAGTATCTAGAATAATCCTTGCATCGTTATCTGGTGCACCAATAACATTTTTTATGTAAGATATATCGCTAGCTTCATCTTTAGATACTTTCCTGCCTCTTGTCATTAACTGGTCATATATAGAATTTATAACAGCGCCAAACATTCTTTTATCAGATGGAGATGCTTTTTCATCATTAAGAATGTTTTCGATATTATTCAACATTGCGAGTTTAGCTTCAGCTCTGCCGCTTTTATCACCATTATTTTCATAATGTTTTCTTAATACATTAATATCTTCTCCATAGTATCTATGCCCAGATAAAGATGTATGTACTCTTGTTGAATATGTAAAACCTCTATCTTTATCTACTAAGCTTCCGACTGATGAATCTGAATCTGATAAATGTACGATAGTGTCTTTAGTGAGGCGTAAATTATAATCTTTCGTAAGACCAGCATTTTCGCCAGATGGTAAATAACCACCAAGAACCATTTTAATGCGTTCTTTATTTTGTTTAATTTTATCTACGCTTATTCTATAATCACCAATTAATTCGCCTGTTTTAGGATCTATATAACCATTGTCAAGTATGTAGCTATTTATAAACCCTCTAGCGTTTATTCTGGCATCTTTTTCACTATATCTTTTTGATTTAAAATATGCTTCTGCGGCATGTCCAATGCTTTCTATTATTTCATCAGATTCACCATGATTACTTTTTGCTCTATCGGAACCAGTTGAAGATATGGCAGCTATGCTTAATTTATTAACCATGCCTTCGCCAAAGACAGACTGCAATAATGGAACTATGCCTTTATCCCATGCATAAGTGCGTTCTTTCATGAGTTCCTTTTGTAAATCTATAGGCATTGCATTTTTGCCAAAAGAATTCTTTAGTGCTTGTTCAAGTCTGCGTTGTGCTTCTACATCATAATCTATTTTTACTTTTGATACCTTAACGGTTCCATCTTTGCTTATTGTATAGCTATGTGCTTTTAATTTTGCTCCCCAGTCTTTTATTTCTTTTTTTATGTTTTCTATTTGTTTTTCAATATCCGATTCGCTATTACTAGAGGTATTTATTTCTTTCGCGCCTATAGCTATTTTTAAATTTTCCCCTAAGCTTGTCATTTCATTGATAGCTTCCGTGTCTTCTTGTATATCTCGCTTATGATCTTTTTTAGCTATCTTTTTTACGTTTATAAATAAAGAGCTTTCTGCATTAAATAGCTTATTTTTATACGCTATATTATCAATAAAAGATTGTGACAAGTGAACATTAAGGTATTTTGAACCAAGACCTAGTTGGCCAAAGAATTCTCTTATTTTTTCAGAATATCTTCCTGTTGGTGACACCATATATGCAGTATATGTCTTTTCTCCTGTAAGCAATAATTTTCTACCGGTAGTCGTAGTATCTTCTTTGAGGACGTAATCAAATCTCATGCCTTTTTCTTTGAGGATTGTATTTACTTGTTCCTGTAGAATTTTTTGTATTTCTTCTGTACTTCCTGTGTCTCTTATTGCGTCTCTTATTGCGTTGGCTATCCTAGTTTGGACGGCATGCTCTTTTAATATTTCATTGACTCTATCTTGAGATACCTCTGTTTGAACACCTTGTATGGTTTCATAGAATCTTCCGTTCAGAATACCATCGCCTTGTGCTTTAATTCTCTTTGAGTCTTGAGGATATGCTTGTACGGTTAGCATATTGCGTCCTTTTTTTACATATATACCATTACCATATGCAAACCTTAAGCTAACCCCTCCATTTTTTTCTACTACTCTTTTTGATGTATCAAAATATATCCGATATCCAAGATCTTTTCTTCTCTCTATTTCGGCTTTTGTTCCGTATCTTACTCCGTCTACAAGACTAAATTGCTCCTCTGGCAGAAGATTCTCACCGTGTATTCTTTGTACTGATATACTATGGTCAAGAGGTAATAGATGTGGATTTGATATTGAGTTTGATTCATCAATATACATATCAATATCTTCTATTAATCTGGCATATTCGTCTCCTAATATTTTCTTTGCTTCGTCGCTATGTATAAATTTCTGCAATTCTGTCTGCGTTGTATCAACAGTAAATGCATCATATCTTTTTTCTCTCTGGCTGGCTGATTCTGTTGCGCTATAAACCATATGACCAGAAAAGATTTTATTTATTTTTTCTATGTCTGTTTTACCGTAATATCTGGCAATTGTTCCTGCCAATCCTTTTTTATTTAAAGTCTTGGCTCGTTTTTGTGCTACGTTTTCTTGACGTTTATGTGAGACACCAGCTGATTCAAAAGGTGACTCTTGTTTATCAAGATATCCAATGTCTCTATCTGCATGACGAGTTGCTATATCCATTTCTTTGAGATATCCTGATATTTTATTAACATCTTCAGTGCTTATATTTCCAAGCATCTCTTTTTTTAATTCTTCATTGGATGTTATTATATCAAATATCTCAGACAAACGTTGTTTAAACACAGCTCGTTGCATAACTGTTGGTTTTGTTTTCCAATCGTTATTGTTTCTGAACGATTCTGCCCATAATATTAAATCTTTTGCTCCAAGGTGTTCTTCAGGCTTTTTATTTATTGTTGAGACAAAAGAACCTATTGCGTCTTCTTTTTTCTCTCCTGTAAATACGCCCATTACGGAATCATATATAGCAGAATAATCAAATGACCGTATTCCTCGCAGCTCCTCACTTGTTTTCTTTATTCCAGAGTTTTTTCTTAATTCAGCGCCTATATCACTCAGTATAGTTTTTATATAATTGAGTTTTTCACGGTCATCTCGTATTTTAGGTAAATATGCTAGTCTGCTTTTATATGCGGAATTTTCAAGAACTTTTTCAAAGTATGTACCTACTTTTATATTTCCCTTTGAATCCTTATAGGCTACGTTATTATTTATAACTGGGATATTACCTATATACAATTCAGGCATATTCGTTGAGTCATTCCAGCGGATTCTTGGTAGATAATCAGAGACATTCAGTATGTATCCCTCACCAGGAGTTATGCTTCCAAGTATAATATTGTTTTCTGATATAGTTAACGGAACATCACCATTTATGCCAGTAATAACTCCTTTTTTGTTTTTATTGAAAACAACACCCAATGTAAAATCTCTTAATGCATCCCTAGTGTTTTTTAGATTGTCTATTGCTACTTGTATCAGCTCTTCTGATACGTTCGCGTTTTTTGTTAATTGCCTTACGGCATCTTTTACGCTTTCTTCTTTTGTAAAATTTACGCCGTTAAATCCTGATATAGCAAAATTATCGATATATGAGTTAATTGCTTTTTTTGCATCTTTATCATTTAATGATCTGTAATATTTTTTTACAGAATTAAAGCTATCATTTAATAATTTTGTATAAGCGTCTTCATCAAGTTTTTTAAGGTTCTCGACGACATCTAATACAATATTATCATCAATACTATCAATTTTTTTAGCTCTAGGTGCATTATCTTTGTAATTTGCTTTATAACCTTTTACTACATTTTTCCCGTCTTTATCTTTTTCAACTATTGGAGCGCCCTTGCGTATTTTTCTCATTAACTCAACAGCATAATTAATCATTGAGTCTGTACTGAAATTTACGTATTCTCTGTCGTCAATCTCAATACCATAATGTTTTTTTAAATGTGAAATATATTGACCTACAGCTTCAGCTTTTTTGTTTTGGTCTAATCCATATATTCTAGTTAGCTTTGTCGCTGCTCTCCAATTTTCGCTGTTGGCACCAGCACCTTCTGATATATCAAATATAACAGACTCGTTTGAAAAATCTCCGCCAAAGTTTGCATGAACACCATTTCTTTTTGTTACTAGTGATAAATCAAACTCAAAATGAGATTCTTTAAATTCCTGAGTTGGAACAAGTTCATTTTTATCTTTAGTAAGTTTATATTGCATTAATCTAAAGACATTTTTCTGGATATTATTATAAAACTCAGAGAACATTCTGTCTTTGTCGAAGTTGCCACTGCCAAGTCTTTCTTCGAACTCAGAGAAAAGTCCAGCATTATTAAATCTTACGAGCATTGGCATTGCGTTTACAAGATTATTCAGCTGGTTTATGCTGTTGATTTTATTAAACCCAAAAATATCTCTATTTGTTTTTAATGCTTTTACTATATCTCTAGTTATGGTTTCTATTTTTTTATTTTTACTATAAAGATTGATGATAGGGATACTGTCTTTTACATCTTTATTGATTGAGTTTATATTTTGCCATAACGAATAAGCCCTGCTGTTTATTTTCTCGGCAGGTTTTTTGTTAGCACTTACGGCAGCTGCTTCATTAAGCATTTTTATTTTATCTAATGTTTCATCATTATCAGCATAACCAAGATGATTACCAATAGAAGATAATGTTGTTTGTACAGTATCTCTACTTCCAACTAGATATAACGGATTGCTTTCGCTTAGAGTTCCATCGGCCATAACCCTTGACAATTCTAATGCAATTATTTCTTTATTGCCACATGCAATAGTTGAATCTAGTGTTATTGCGTTTTTTAAGAAGCCAACAGCTTCTTCTTCTTTGATACTATACGTTTTGATTTCGCTAATCGCATATGGAGTATCCTTCTGAAAAAACGAGCCAAAATCCTTGTCATTAACAGTGTAATTTCCATCTTTATCTTTTCTAATGCTCATACCTGGTCCACTTATTCTATATGCACCAGTTAGACTGTCTTTACTAAACATCAAGCCATTTGCATTACTTGTGTTTAATGTTCCACGTGAAGCATTAAAGGTAAATACTGAACCTTTACCTATTTCTATCGGTTCTGCCTCGCTGATTCCGTTAAAGTTTAGCGGTGAATTTTTGTCAAATATTGCTTTCACGGTAGAGTTAAGCGTAGCTTCTGTATCTACTTCAGCCATGTGACGCTGGCCTGTTTTTTCTACCCCTGTTTGTATCTGAAATGATTCGTTTGTGTTAAATGTAGTTTTTGCATTGGCTATTTTTTCAGCTATCTGTCTATCTAATGGCGTTGAGCCAACTGCCTTCATAGCCTCCTGGGAATCTATAAGATACTTATATGATTTTATTCCAGATACTCCACTATCTAAAAGATATTGTCTTGCGCCATCAGAGCCGTTTGTCAGTATGTCAACAAGTAGCTTTGATGTATCGAATCTCATACCGTTATGGGCTACTATTGGTATATCATCTTTCATTGCTTTTTCAAGCATAGAAAGATTGTCAGCTTCCCATCTTCTCATTTTGTATGTATGACTATGACCATCTAAAGATAAATCTGCATTTATCTCACGTTGTTGTTTTCCTATATCAATCCATGTCTTAAGACCTTTTTCGATTACGTCTACTTCCATGAGATTTGCTTTGTCTACGTCTGCAAAGTCTTTAAAGTAAAATCTTCCGGTTGTATTTCCGTCTTTAATAAGATCAGATTTTCCTATTGCCCACAGACGTTTTAAGATATACTCCGAGTCGCTATCTACAGTGCCATGATGTTTAAAGTTTTCAACTATATTAGTGATGAGTTTTGATTGCTCATCTGACATGCTTCCAACAAAACCGCTAACAGATTCATTTTTGTTAAATACTTTGTTGTCTTTGTCTATGTCTCCGATCATCAATGCATATTCTTGAATCTGATTGCCTATAGTCTCGTAGTCAAATCCAGCAAGTTTTCCTTCGGTTTTAACTTTATGGATTGCAGACCTTAAACGTTGTGTTGTTATCTGTGATTTATCTATTGTCTTGCCTATTGTTAATGCATTTTCAATAGTTTTTTTCATCAATTCTAACGGTGACTGTTTTACGCCATTAAAAGATGGACTAACAAAATCAGTTTCTATCTGCTCAAAAATATTGGCAATATTCTCAAGAGCTCTTTTACTCTCTCTTCTTGCATTTGCGGCAAGAGTTGTATCTCTTGTTTTTGAGTACGGATTAAAAACAACGCCGCTGGTCTGCCTGCCGTTAGTACTGACAAATTCATTCGCAGCTTGATTATTTCTGTCTATCAACGGAGAATTAAAATTTTTATTTTTTATAGCATCAACAAGTGTTTTTGTAATTTTTTTAAGTTTTCTAAGTATTGTCTGTTGATCATCGTTGGCGTTTATGCCTGACAATATATTGTCCGCAGTTGTTTTCATGACACTTTTTAGTGCGTTAGTTACACGTTCTGTTGCTTTATCCTTATCTTCTGCTGTGTTAGATATCAAACTGTCTATATATTTAGAAACAGTTTTAGGCATATCGCCCGTTACTGGGAAGTTCTGGTGTACTCCATATTTTAAAAAGGTCTTTTGCGTTTTTTTATCCTTTTGAGATATGTCGATTCCATATTCATCTTTTAATCTATTGATAATATTATCGTATTCTCTCGTCCATTGAATTTCGTCAAATTTCCATGTAAGTATTCCATCTATTTTATTTCTAATGTCTGTTTTTATGTACTGTCTTCTTATGCTATCAGCATTGCTTTTGTTCATACTCTTGTCTCCAGTTGTTATAAAATAAGGACGGATATAACAATCCGCCCTGTGTATATTCCGCGATTAAAACAATTTATTGACCATCTGGCCAACATTGTAACTTGCTACTTTCGCTACGTTTATTACTGTTTGTACTCCGCTTGTTCCGCTTGGTGTTATTGTAACATCTGCATCAGATAGTCCGTTACCATTAAGTATCGTCGCTATTTTTAATTGTGTTGCAACAATATTTGAAGTTCCTTTGACCTGCAGATTTGGTGCGTTGATTACATCAGCTTCGTGATACTGAGATTCGTATATACCAAAATCAGACGGAAGCATACCTTCATTTTTTACAACTTTAGCTTTTACATCATCAAGGTTTATGTCTTTAGACCATATATCTGATAACGGCCCAGGCAGATTATGATGCTGGAAATATTCTGTATTATCTTCAACCTTATCTCTTGCATCGTCATATCCCCATACCTGTTTTAACGCCCTTCTCATGAATGGGGAAACTTGAGATAATATTTTCTTTTGTTCATTTGGATCTTTTTCTTTCATGAACTCAGTAAAATAATCTCTTTCGTATTTTGGTAGTGCGGATGCTATTTCTTGCCAACTAGCATTTTCTTTCAAGCCGTACATTGTAGCTTCTGCGGCTTGCTTATATAACATAGCAGCTTGTGTATATTGGCCGCCTTTCAATACCATCTTTGATGATCTAATCTGATTCAGTCTATTCTGAGCTTCTACGATAGATCTGTTTTCTGCATAGTTAGACAGATTATGGCTTTGCGCTGTTTCTATAAGTTCTTTAAGATTTGAACGAATACTTGAAACTTCTTTCTGAGTATCGTCGAGATGCTCAAGTATAGATCTTATATTTACTCCTTCTTCTGAGACGGCTTTTGCCGCAGCTTTTTCATACATACCCATATATTTAAGATATGTAAGTCTATCGAAGTAATCTTCTATTTCCCATTTCTTTTTTGTTTTTTCAGGAGTCCATTTATCATCCTCTGACAACATACTTGGCCCATACATAGATCTTAGGAATGTGCCTATTGCTGCTGCTCCTGCAACATATTTAGCTCTAAACTTTGCAGACCTCTTGCCTCTAAAGAATTCTTCCAAGTCTCCAAGCTTTTTCTCAAATACAAAGTGACTTGAATCCTCTCCGAATTTACTCTTAACAAATTCTAATCTGTTTACTACTTTCTCAGACAATGCGTTTCTTGCTTCGGTAGTTTTTGTATCATCCAGAAAATCTCCGAGCATAAAACCAGCTATGCCCCAGTTGAGAGCTGCACCAACATAAGAACTTTGTGTTGACGTATACATATTGCCAAGCAGTTCTGCAGCAAATCCTATCTTTTGGCCAGCATAGAACAGGTTGCCTTTACCTGGTTTAACAAAGTGCATTATTGCACCACCCATAAATGCTCCTCTGTTCATTATTGACATAGCTCCGCTCATAAGCATATTTTTAGTTCTGCCATGTGTCATTATTTTTTTGTTGTTTATTATCATAAATGACAGAGCTTCAAATGCGGAATTTACTGGACTTGATATCGCCTTGTTCCACGAAGGAAGTATTGTCGTGCCTATAACGTCTGCCCATGACTGATACGGTGTACCATATACTTGTTCATCTTTATATGATTCCATAGGAGATTGTATTTTTAACCATCTTGATGACAGCAATGGGAATTCTGTATGTGCTAATAGTTCAAGGACAGAACCGATAATTTTTCCAGATGCAGAATGCATTGCTGCGACATCAGCTGCGTTTGTGGTGCCTTTTCTTTTCTTTACGAGCTTCTCATCATAAAGCATCTGAGATACTGATTCTCCATCAAGAAATACAGCTGCATTGACAGTTCCATCACTATTTTCTTTATGGTATTCATTTGAGTCGGTAGCTATTGTTACTCGTGCACCAGGAGCCATAAACATACCAAGCTTCTCTTTTGTATCGCCCATATAAGATGGAAAATCTACTCCTGCCAGCTGGTATATTTTATCCGAACCGTATACCTTGAATTTACCATTATCAAATATATCTGTTATTACTTGTTCAGTATAATCTACGTTTCTTCCTATGAATCTATAATCATAAAAGTCATGCTGTTTTGATTGTTCGTTTATTCTGTCCTGAACTTCGTCGATAAGTTTTAATGCGCCAGGATCATTTGCATGTTCTCTATATGCTAACTTTCTCCATAGTTTTAGTTCTTCTGAATACGGTGCGATATCTGCTAATATTTTAAATCTGTCTAACGCTCCATATGCGCCATACTTATCTGGATGTAATTCATTTAGTGCTTCGTATCCTTTGCCTGGAAGTCTAGCTTCGCCGTATGGTATCTTGGTATTATGCGTTGCCACACCAGCAGTACAGAATGATTTATGGTTCGTCATCTCAAAGCCATATACTACAGGATAATCTTCTTTAGTATAACTTTTAATTTCATTAACTCTCATATATACATAATTGTTATATATAAATGTATGAGTTCCGCTATTTCTAAATGACGTTTCTAGACTCTCGTCGTCATTCCATACAAGATTATTAAAATCAATCGCATTTTTTCCTCTTATAATTAAAGCATAATTTATTCCAGTTTTTATCGGATTGTTGTTGATACATACTATTTTTTTAGGTGGCACTTTTTTTACTACACTAAATACAAAACCAAATCTTAACGCTAGTTTTCTTACTTGTAGTAACAGTGGTAAATTACATGATGCCAGTACTACTTTATATGAATCATTATTATTTTCCCCTGTAGAGCAATGGAATGTAGAGCCATCTCCATCGAAATATCCTTCAAACAATCTTAATATTATTTCTTTTTTTGCATTCCAAAATATATCATTTATACGCTTGTTGTGTGAACCGCTTGCTACAGTTAAATATTTTAAGATAAATAATAGTGGTTTACTATATATATGTCCAACAGCTCCATTCGTTCCTTTTCTTTGGAACCATTTTATAGAATTTATATATATTCCTGCATCTTTAATTCCACTTACTGCTCTGTCAAACAGGTTTTTTTCTTTTTTGTGTAAAGCGAACCCATTTGTTGCATCCTTTCCGTATCCCTCTGCTAGATATAATCCTACAGCATAAGCAAGTTCTGGAGTTATTTTTATATATCTTGGCATTCGTTCAGGTATTTTGTTGTATCTGAACATCCCTTGGCAGCCTTCATATGTATGCTCATCCCAGCCATGCTCTTGCAAAAAACGTTTACGCTCTCCACGCTTAAATACGGGGACACCGTTTTGTTCTAGCCATTCATATATATAGCCAAATTCGTTATATCTTACATTTCCAGATACATAAACGTAAGTGTCTGTATATGGATATTCGGTTATGTCTGCCATATCTATAATTATATCTTCTTCCCTGTGCTCAGGAATAGGATATGCTACATAATCCCCTATTTTCAAATCTTTTGCATTAGTCCATTGCAGTCTATTTCTTTCAAGCTCAATGTCGTATTCTTTTAGATTTTTTAAAATAGGATGCAAATAATATTTATCATTTTTATAATTTTCAATAATATTATCTTGATATAATTTTTTTAAATAATAACATATGCCATCAATTTTTATACCGGTAATTGAAGCTATATCTGCTTTTTTTGTTATGCCTTGTTTTAAACATCTTATTATTTTATTAGCATTTTTTATTCCAGTGTTCTTTTTCTCGATATGACTTCTTAGACTTTTGACATCTTTGTGTTTGCATGTTAGCAGCGGGTGATTTTCTGAATACTTAGAATTTATACATGACAATGATGATATTTTAAATTCATATATATTTTCTTTATTCTCGACTTGTCGTATTGCAACTCCCCTGACTTGATCTTTACATCCCGTATGAGATAACAGTTGGTCGTCAATACGTATTAAATCTGCTGTTACAAAATTCATATCATTTATTTCAATGAGAGTATCTTTTGTTACGCAGTACGGATCTCCCATTCTGAACTTTTCTGGCATCCAATCTGGCATGTCATTCATTAATGGATTAACTGACGTTCTTCTTCTAAATTCAGGAATAAAACGTCTGCCTATTTCTGACATTTCTCCACCTATACCGCCAATTGATGCGTCCCAGAAACTTCTTGAGAATGAAGTCATTTCACTTGCGTCTGCTATATGCTTACTATTAAAATCACCGAGGCCAAACAACTCGTTGCCCATATAGCCATAGATACCGCCAATAAGTCTAGCTGATGTACCCATCTGCTCTATGAGTTCTTGCCCCTTACCTTTCTGTATAAGCTCTTGTATTTCTGTTTCTCTATTTATAATGTCATTAACAGGAGAATCGTGATATTTTAATTTATCTGCAACAAATACACCATGATCTCCGGCTATAGCTCTTGATCTTATTTCTTGATTTGCTTGCTGTATTGCTTTAAGTGCTCCAGAATAATGGTTTGGAGTGCCATAGCTCCAAGAGTATTCATTAGAATTTTGGCCATCACCCGCAGCTTTTACGGTTGACGTCATATTTCTGAGCATTTCCATAGGATATCTCATGACATAAAAGCCGTCATTGAGTATTCCTTCGCTTATCTTTGATAGTGCAGATTCTCCACCAAGAACGCCACCTGCTGTTCCTCCATTGCCATCAGATATTCCAAGAGCACTCCATTTAGATTCTAATATATCTCCATATTCTCTTATGTTTATACCGGAATTAATTCTACCAAAATGTTTTCCTACGGCGTAATCACCATTTTCATCAAGAGCGATTCTTTCGTTTATTCCTGGTTTGTAAACAAACTCAGAAGGAGTTGGATTATCATAGTCATAATAATTGCTTGCTTTTAGAACGCCATTATCAAGAATAAATACGTTTTCCTGATCGTCGTTCATTGCTGATTCACGAACCCTATCGTTCATGCTTTTTATAATAGCAATTATGTCTGTACCACCATACATCCTATCCATATTCATTTGCTTTTTAGGCTTGATGAATTCACCTATGGTAGGATTGAGTATAACACCCCAAGGAGTTCCTTCTTCAAACATTGGAGCAGAATAGAGATATGGTCTGTCTTTTTTATGTTCTTCTTCTAGGTAATATGGATCAAGCGCAAAGAACAGTGGAGATAGTGGTGCCACAGGTGTTGGCAATAAACTATGAGACCATTTATCCCAATACCCTGAATACATAGATTTATTAAAATAATCGCTATTTAATCTTCTTGTTAGGTTTGGTCTAAAATATTCTATTTGTCCACCACGGAATTCATTAGCTGAACCAAAATTCCAATATCGGCCTTTTCTTATAGGCTCGTATCCATTTTCGTAGTAGTATTTTTCTTCATCATATGTATTAAAGTTATTGTCACCATCGTTCCAATACTGGAATGGCGCAAAATCCATTGCACTATCAATAACACCAGAAGCTCCTGTAAAGTCTAAAAGTTTTCTTCCTGCGAGATCTATATTTGCAAATCCGTTAACAAAAGCTGCAGATGCTCTTGTTCCTGTTACAGCGCCAACTGTATCATCAGCCCATTCTAAATATGTATATCCAATAGCAGCTGGAGCTATACGCTTAAACATTATCGTCTTCCAGATATCAAGCGTTGAACCAGTTGATTGATTAGAAAATCCGAGTCCAAAGAAATCAAGCCCTTCGCCTAAACGATGAGAGAAAAAGTATGGTGCAAATGTATATGACGTAACGTTTTGCTTATTGTCTCTTCCTCCGACAAACTGCTTAAAAAAGTCCTTAACATAATCAAATTTTTCTTCATTTGTTTTTGTACTATCATTTAATTTTTTGATTATGTCTATTGGGCCTATACCCTTTTTCATAAAAACATATTCTTGGAATTCATCTGGAACTATGTCATTATCATATTTAAATTTTTCTATATCAGTACGTGAATACTGGTCTTTGAATATATTTTTAAATGTCTCCGCTACATCTTTTAGATGGTTATCGCTAGATTCAAATATATTATAAAATGCGTCAGTTATCGTGGTTGCTTGGTCAACTTCAGCCTTTGTTGAATTATTATGAAATATTTTAGTTGCGTTATCTATATACCCAAGATAACCTACACGTTTTGCTGTTTCAGCGCTTTTATAAGATAAATCTGCGCTTTCTATTAAATCTTTAATTACGGATATTCCGGAGAAGTTTCCTTCTGGCAATTCATTTTCATTCGCTGACAGCGCTTTTGATATAAAATATTCTTTACTTAATTCTGTTCTTAATAAGTCATTTATATCCTGCCATCTTGTTATTTCTTTGTAATACGAACCTGATAATCCATATTTTGATTTTGCTTTATTTGGAATATCCCATTCATTGTTTTTATATCTAGTTACAAATTTATTTAGTTCTTCTGAATGAAAAGTTTTGCCGTCAAATTTGGATACAATATCTTGAATAAGACTGGTATTGTCTGCATCATAATAATGATCGCTTATCATTTTTAATAACGCTATGGCGTCTCCATCTTGTTTTTCCGTGCCAGTCTCAATCTTCATGAGTTTAGCTACGGCTTCTTCGTCAAGCTGGGCAGTTGACTTTTCCATATCTTGCATTATTTTTCTTGCGTTTCTGAACCTGATAATAGGATCATCTGATGGATCAGTTAATGCTCTTTCAAGACGACCTTCCATATTTAGTCGTCCATCGCTTCTCATTCCAAGGTAACCCTGTATATATTGAAGTGCATTTAGCGACGTATTGCCTCCAATATCAAAGATTTGTTTCAAAGAACCTTCTTCTCTATACCGTTCAGTTTCAAGCCCAAGCATAGATTTAGATAATCTTGATATAGCACCAAGCCTACCAGAGTATACGGCAACATCATCTTCAAACTTATCTGATTTTACAAGATTAATAGAACCATCTTTTAAACTTTGCTGTTCGTAAATATTGCCACTTATATACCAGTATGTTTTCTGCAGTCTATTGCGATCTTTTAATTCTTCATCGTTTAATACATCTGCTATAAATGGATTGAATGAACTTGCTCTTAATTCTATTATAGATGATATTTTTCCACGTTCGTGTATATCTCTTAATTTTAGTATTTGGCCAACCATTGTTCCTGCAGCAGTTTCAACAGCGGAATCCTTTACGTCAGCCAAGTCTTGCAGTGAATAAATTTCTTCGCCGTCTGTCCTTATATAAGGATCCGCACGAAGAGCACGAATTTCTTGTTTTTCTTCGTCTGATAATGTTTCAAGATATTTATTGAGTTCATCAATAACATTAAGATGCCCAGGTTTATTTTTTCCTTTTTCGTCCTTTACTATTCCGTAAAAATCAAATCCAGCGAATCTTTTATTTCTCTCTTCTTCTGCAGTCTTATTATATTCGTCAAGTATTTCACCTATTGTTGCTTCTCTGTCGCCGGTTATTGCAGACACGGCTTTTTCACCTAGTCCATTTGGGTGCCCGAAATTCTTTTTTAGATTTTCGATTTTTAAAGCTTCATCGGCTATGGCCTTTTCTATCTTGCCTTCTTTACTGAACTTAAGATCGTCTATACCATTTAATGCTTCAAGAACCTGGTTCTTAAATTCTTCAGCTATCTGCCTTACATCATCTTTATTTCTCTCTAAACCATGTTTTTCTTTCGGTCTAGTTTCTTTTCTTAGTAATGACCATAACGCTTCAGCTGCGTCAAATTCTTTTATTTCATACTGTCCTTGCTCATTTTTTTCTGCAGCAGAAAGCAAAGAGTTCATGTACTTATTAAATCTGAAAGCGTCTGTTGTCTGTCTTTCGTCCGGCTTCAAATTTTGTTTTATTCTATCCTGAAGCTCTCTTGTTAATGCATCAAGCACAATCGTCTTTGATTGTTGTTTATTTAATGAACCAGCTTGGTTAGCAGCAATGCTCCTGTATTTAAACGCCTTAGACATTACCTCAAAAACAGATCTCGGTGAATGAAGATTGCCACGAATCACGTCATAATTTTCGCTATTATCATTTCTAATTTTTGATACTTCACCCTTAGCGTGTCTGTATGCTTTTTTTAGTTCCTTATTGTTCCAGTCGTTGTAACTTCTTGAAGCTATTTCTTTTCTTACGACTTCATGTACACGTCTGGCCTTATTTATGAATCTGCTAACTTTCTTTCCACCATTTGCACGATAAAAAGCGGCAGCACCTGCTGATACAAATGCTACCGCTTCTCCGGCATCAACAAGGGTAGTTGTCCAATTGCTATTAGCTTCTTCGCGTGTTTTATCTCTTGGCACGTTGTTCCTTCCTTCTTTGCCGTTTATATTTATTTTTATATAACTTTAAACTTATCTCTTAACGCAAGTGGAATTGCTTCCTGTCCATCTTCTGAGCCATCAGTAGGGATGAGTGCAGCCGCACGATCATCAAATTCGTTTGCTTTTTGAATTTTTGATAATTGATCAATATCTAAATTACCGAGGTCAGCACTCCAATCAATGTCAGGTGCAATACGTTGTAGTTGCTCTAGCTTTTCTCTTGTGGCTTTCGGTCTCTTTGCGTTTATCGTTTTTTTCGTAACCCTGGTCTGCGAGCCATCTGCGTTATTTTCTGTATGGTTATCATCTATAACTTCAGTATGAGGCTCATCATACTCATCTTCAGAAAAACCATCGGATACATCAGCAGGTGCTATAGGAACACCTCTAAGGCTATGAAGAATAAATTCAGCTCTAGCCATATATTCTGCTGTTCTTATAATATCCCAGTTTTCTATCCCGTCGTCTCCATCAATCTTAAACTCAGGGAAAGCTTCGTGTATTACGCATGATACTTGTCTATTATAATCTTCATTCATTTCGTCTCTGAAATGATATATCAATGTTCTCAATGACTTGGCATCTGTAAGCATTGAGTTTTCAAGAATTTTCTTTGCCAATGCGGTAGGCAGTCCAGCTTCTTCACAGTTTTCAAAGTCGTACTTTTCTGGATATAGGGTGCATATCTGACAGATAAGTTCTTCTTTATCACAGTTGCTTAATTCTTCTGTGGAAACTATTTTTCTATATTCCTGTCGACCTAATGCTCTAAAGATAAATACTCCTGACTCACCAAATTTTTCCATAAAGATATGTTTTTCTGGATTATCATCTATTAACTTTAAATACAGCTCTGACAGGTCAACGGACTGTACTCCTGGTTTTGCTTTTTTTACTTGCATATCTATTACAGTCTTTCTGTCTGAGGAGGAACAAAACCTGAATTATATAGAATTTCTTCTGACAATCCGGCCACGGTCACATCTTCATTCTCAAGAAAATCCTGTGTTATCTCTGGCCAAATAACAGCAGCTCTTACAAATTCCTGCTCACATTTAATATTCTGCTCTTCCCTGTCTTCTATGTCTTTTGTCATGGAAATAATCTTTGAAAAAGTTGATCGATTAAGTTTATGCCATATAAACATATCATTTACAAATCTTGTTTTAAAGATTCCTCTCTTGCCATATTGACTCTTAAGCTCATTAAGTTTCTTTTCCGTAATAGTTGTCCCGATTATGGCAATTGGAGTATCATCGACATCTTCTTCAATTTTTACTGGCTCAAGAATTTTATTTGTATCGTCATTAGGCTCTGCTTCAACTGTCTTGCTGTCTTCGATCATCGGATCTTTTTCTGGCTTCTCGCCTTCTTGTACGATATCTTCTACCTTGTTTTCTTCAACATTAACTAATGTATCCTCTATTTTCTTTTTATTAATGCGCATTTTAAAATTTTCTCCTTTATATTAGTTATGAAAAACTTGCTTTCTAATTGTTAATATTACCTGCTCCATGCAGAATATCCAACGTCACGAGCAATAAAACTATATTGTTCATATATCGGTGAACCATTTTCTGTTATTGTATGTGCGACTCCCTGCAGCCATACTTCATCAAATGTTATATATGGAACCTTACCTTCTTTATCTGAACCATATCTAATCTTTATGCTAAAATTTTGTGGCAGGGTTGTATGTGCTCTATGGTGATTTATTTTTCCTCCGGTTCCAGAATCAGATGAATATACAGAATCCCCAGGTTTATCGTGAGCAGTTGCTGCCGTTGTAGTTTTCTTTCCTGCGTCACTTTGATCATTGGATTTTTTATCTTCTGCTTCTACGGATGATGACTTTGCATTTGTCCTTACGAGTTTTGCGAGATAATTTGGTATTAAATAGTTTATGACAAATGTACCTTGTATAATTCTTGAGCCAACAGCAACTTCGTCAAACGTAAAGCTATTATACCCATATAGTGGCATTTTGGGCTCTTGCATTTGCCAATTTATACTAACTATCTCTTCCAGCTCTTCATCGCCAAAAAATAATTTTGCGTCTGTTGAGGAATAATATCTTTTATTCCCTACTTTATTTACGTATGATCTATATTCTCCTAACGTTGCTCCATCATTATTTAGCATCCAGTGTGGACCAAATATATTATTATTTGTCTCTGCCAAAGTTTAATTCACCGCCTGTAACGTATCCATCAAATATGATGAGAATTTAGGTCTTGTTATCGGCTGAGTAAAATCTATAATAACAAAACCAGATCTAGTGTAAGTATTTTTATTTAGCGCCCAAAATACACCAAAACTACATTTATTATCAAATCTATATTTTGTGTTATTCTGGGTATCACAATCTCTATACTCCCTTTTCATATATCCATTAATGTAGTATGAATCAAAAATAAATATTGTATTTTCTGTTGGTGGGATTCTTATGCTATTTTCTTTATAATAATAATTTATATTGTCAGAAAAATAATTGACCATATATTTACCATATACAGTATTGTCTTCATACAGGCTTTTACAAATATCAAAAAAACTATTTATATTTCTTGATGTACAAGCACCATCTATTATTTCAATTGGAGCATCAACACTATTCGTATCATTGTCATTATATATAGTATTATATAACTCATCTACTATGCTAAACACGTTATCTGAATAATATCTGTTTATATAAGTCTTTAAATGTTTTTCGTATTTAAACAACAAATATTGCCTATACTTTTCATTGAATTCGTTTTCGTCTATTTCTATATATGCACTATCTTCATCTTTATTCTCATAATTGGTAAAGTTTGTATCATATATATTTAATAAATCTATAAGATATGGCGGGCTTAATACATTATTTTCATTATCTGTTATACATACGATATATGGTTCGTTTGTTATGCCAATATCCTCAGCATAAAATATAATTTTGTTTTTATTTATACTAACTCTTCTTCTGGTAGATGAATCTAATCCTAGCTCTAATTCTCTAAACGATAAATAAAAATCCTTGCCTAATGCTTTCATCAATTCAAAGTCATAACTTAAATCTGCTTCTATTTTTCCCTTAGAATACAGTATTTTAGTGTTTTTGAATATCGGCTGAACAGGAGTTAATTCCTCAAAAATTGACAATATTTTTTTCTCTTCCTCGGAAAATGTAAAATACTCGTATGGATAATTTATAGTCTTTTCTATAGCCAATTCATATGCTTTTCTGTTGTTTTTATCTTTTGTCCATAATATTTTTAATACATCATCGTTTGGTTTAAACATAAACCTTGCATCTGAAAAATCACCATCATCATCTATAAAAATGTATATATGTAAAGAATTGTTTTCTTGTGGTATATATATATTATTTTTTGTCTGATCTACAGTATATGGTGTAACTATATATTCATCTTTACTTATATTTACATCTAAAATTTTTGTTACATTTTCATTATATGAAATATTATCTGTGTATATATTTACGAAGTTCTCTGTATCTGTATTCTGTGATATAAACTTATTTATTTTATCTATATAGTATTTTAAAGCCTTTGCCGAGCCGTTTTTTATATTATCGTCAAAATTATCATTAATACATGCTTCGAATAATGTTTTAAATAAATCTCTGTTATTACTAACAATATTCTCTATTATATATTTGTATTGCTCATCATCAACATCTTCGCCAATGACATCCAGTAACTTTGCTATAGTTTCTTTATTTGTTTTTCCGAGTACTGTAATATTACTTTCTTCAGATAAATCAGATCCATCTGCATTCTGAGTGTAAATTGAAAAACTACCATCATCAATCTTTGACAAAATTACTGTATTAAGAAACCATTTATGATTATCTGAGCTGATTATATTTGAATACATATTTGTTTTATCGTTATCAAGATTTTTCAACACTATGTTATTGTGACCATATTTATTTCCTATATGCACAAATTCTATTTTATCGTTATATATATTTATTGGGAATATTAATTTTTTGTTCATCTATTATCACTCTTCAAGGTCGCTTACTTCTCTTTTTGCTGTGTTGATATATATTTTTATTTCAGTTTTTATGTCTTTCCAATCTTTTTTTAATTGAGCTTTTTTATTCTCAAGATCAACTTTAGTAGCTTCTCCCTTTTTTATTTTTTCTTTATATTCTGCTTCTATAGTTTTAAGCTCTTTTTTATAATCCTTAGTAACATCATCAAGAGCTTTATTCTGAATTTTTGATAACGTAACTTTTTTGTCACTTTTGGACAATGATTCCATTGCATTGTTTATATAATCATCAGAAGACAATCCATTTATTTTTATCCTATTATCTTCTTCAGTGCTGCTATCTTCGTCTTTTTTATCGTTGTCGTTATCTTCGCTTTTCTTATCCGTACTTTCATTTGTCTGTTGTGGTTTTTGGTCTTCTATTTCTTTTGGTGCCAGAGTAGATAAATCAAAGTTCGGATCTCTCGACTCTGAAGGCAGTTGGACATTTTCTAGATAATCTATATTCAATGCGACAAATTGATATGTATGCTCAGTGTATATATCATTAACGCTCATTGTCATTCCTTCGTTGAATAACCTTACGCCATATAATGCAATTCTTGATGAGCTTCCGTATTCATTGCCCATTGATATAGTAATGTTTATTGGAGGTATTTCATCGGTAAGTATTTTTTCTGATTCTGCGATACCTGCAGATTTGCAATATTTTTCTATGAATTCTTTTGCCCAGTGCTGATCAAATACTGCAAAAATCATAGAACCAGCTATATATCTATGAGTATGAACATAATCTTTTGCATTTACGTTTCCTAATGAATGTATGGGTTCCATTCTGTCATAGACAGAATACGTTATTGTTTGCAACGATCCCATAGTCATGAATTCACTTTTAGTGTTTCCTATGCATAACTGGGCAGTGACCACCATATCTGTACCAGAATATGATACGTTTTTATATAGATAGTCAGAGGAACTGGCATTGTAATTAACAGTAGGTTTACTATCTTCCTTTTTTTTATCTTGCTTGTCTTCTTCATTGTCCTCTATCTTGATTCCGCTCTGTGATAATTTTTCAATAAGAAGACTTATTTTGTCGTCTGTTGTTTTATTTATAAACTCATCGAGGCTTTTCTTATCTTCTTCTGATAAAGCGTCTATGTCTTCAGAAAGTTTGGTTTTTATTTCTGTAATTTTTTTATTTACTGATTCAGATATTTCTACCTTTGTACATGAGTTTTCTATACCGTCAAGCAGTGCTTCATATATTAATTCACAAGATAAAGATATTGTATTTTCTAGTTTATTTTTTATAGAATCAATAGTTTCGAGCTGCTTATTTTCTTCTTCTGTTTTTTTGTCATCTGTTTTTTCTTCTGGTTTCTTGTCGTCTATCTTTTCTTTTTTTGCGTCCATATGATAAAAAATCCTTTATTGATCTGCATAATAAAAATAAGCCGACAGAAAAGCTCTGTCGACCTATTTATTACAATGTGTTAAAATATTATTACAGCTTTACTGCTGTCATTGACTTGATTCTGCGAGCAACAAAAGTACAAGCCTTCTGAGTCTGAATCGTATCAATAGACATTTGCATACCTTCATTAAGTATTTCTACTCCATAAAGTACAAGTACAGCTGCTTTTCCATATTCATTTGCCAATGATATAGTAATATCAAATGGCATGATTTCATCTGCAATTGCTGGCAGAGTTTCATTCGTAATAGCACGAGTACGTGCTGCTGAACTTTCACCTGCAGTGATTACACCATTCATCTTGCTATCCCACTCTTCAATAGAGTTGATACCAGATGTTTCGGTGCCATCAGTTGCATTTGTAATTCCAGCACCTACACGATGAATACC
>NFZD01012512.1_pt1 | contig 45586 bp, 60 predicted proteins | sample 1095381 | NCBI WGS metagenome assembly NFZD01 (sample SAMN03609891, study PRJNA323583) | gut metagenome | isolation source: feces | host: Rattus norvegicus | place: Denmark: Riget | collected 2013 | reverse complement strand
CACCGCAAATCCAAGGCAATCAAAATAGAGTACAAGAATTTTATCGAAAAACGCAAAAAATACCCCAAAGACTTACAACAAATGGACGAAGAAGATACAGAATTGTTCTTGAATAAGGATTGGGAATCTTTTTGCGGAGCTTGTGATTATTTCCAAAAAGATGAATGTCCGTTCAAAGACAAAGTGGATTACTTGACACAATATGACCATATCGGTTGTAAAAATTTCTGGGATTAAATCAAAATTTTATGGCATACGTTGACAGAGCAAAATCAATGGAAATGATTGAGGGAACTGCTTCCAAATTTAAAGAAGAAGTACAAATCTCAATCAATTCCTCCAAAACCTATAGAAGAAACACTCTAAAGACAGACGGATTTGAAGAAGTCCCTGTCGTTGACAAAGAATTTCAAAGTTTTTCAGTCCACCCAAAGATTAAAATTGTACCTTTGACATCTGATGCTGCGATACAGGTATACGCAAATCAAGGTCTGAAGACCGCACTTCTTAATTTCGCCTCATTCTGTAATCCGGGAGGTTCGGTTTCAAGACACAAGGGAAGAGTGCATATTGCGCAAGAAGAATCTGTTTGTATCGCAAGCACGCTCTTCAAATCTATCGGCAACAAGAAATTCAAGGAAGATTATGAATACAACATCAAACATACCAATAAAGGATTGTATGAAGATTGGGCAATCTATTCACCAAACATCGTCTTCCCCAATTACATTGGCAAAAAGACTTATCGTATCTGTGATGTGATTACCTGTGCGGCTCCTGATTACCGTGAATCCAAGAAAACGAAAGACTATCTGACAGAGAGACGTATTTCTGAATACCGCAATATCGTCTTCAATAGAATCAGGTTCGTCTTGGATGTATTGGCACATAACAATGTGGAATGTCCGATTCTCGGAGCATTCGGTTGCGGTGTCTTCGAAAACCCTCCTACGATGGTCGCTTCAATCTTCAAAGAGCTTTTGGAAACCTACGATTACGGATTCAAAAAAGTCGTATTCGCAATCCCTCAAGGAGCAAATCTATTTGAATTCGAGGATGAAAATCAACATAATTTCATAAAAATAGTTAAATCACAAAGGTTTTTCCTTATTTCTTTTGGTGAAATGAAGAAAAACCTTTAACTTTGCACCAAAAACGAAATTTATGATATATGAAAACGATACATCAAGACTGTATCTCGTAACCTATACGACAAAGTTCGAGAAACAACCTGTATCCGAACGATTCTTTCTTGAACATTCGGAAACTTCCGTAAATGCGTTCTCAGAAGATTTCTTTGTCCATACGGACACTTATACCACTTTGGAGGAGAAACTCTCCCAGAACGAAAATAAAGAAGGTTTTGAGAAGTCTATGGAATATCAAACATGGAGAGTCCAAGGTTTCTTATCCTTGGAACAAGATAGAAGAACTGAAAAAACTTGCATTGTCTCCAAATCTCTTCTTCGGTTATCTTAAATTTGATTTCGTCCATTTCTCCAAGAGAGGCATCGAAATTACGCACAATATTCCTTATAAAAAATAAACTCTGAACATGTCAAAAGAAACAAAGATTTTCACAATCGACTTCGACAACACTTGCGCACTTGAGGATTTTCCCGGTGTCGGTCCTGATGTTCCTTACGCAGCGGAAACATTAAAGAAACTACAAGAACAAGGTCATAAGATTATTCTCTGGACCTGTCGCACCAACAACCAACTCAGACTTGCAGAGAAATGGTTTGAAGACCACGGTATTCGTCTGGATGCTGTCAATGACTTCGTCTATAACGAACGTAATCTTGAACTTATCAGAGACTTCGGTTGTTCAAGAAAAGTCATCGGAGACTTTAACATCGACGATAAAAATCTTGGTTCACCTTTGATGAAGATGACTAATACTGATAACGGAAAAGAATATATCGTGGTGGATTGGCAAAAAATTCAAAAAGAAATTGAAAAAATTTTGAGTTAAAAACTAACTGATTTTCAATGACTTACAAAAAAGTTGTGAAAATTTATGAATTTTTAACACCGAAATTTAAGAAAAAACTCAAAATCGTTATAAAATTCTTTGTGAGAAATTCAGAAAAATGAATACTTATATAAATTTATACATTAAGAAGGAAATTTGAAGGTTAGAAAGCCCCCTGGAAAAATTTTTAGAATTTATAGATTTTTAGTGGAAATTGGGGATTTCTAAGCCCCCTGGAAAATTTTCTAAAATTTAAAGATTTTCATCAAAAATCCCAATTTTCAATCCCCCTGAAAAATTTTCATTAGTTAAGAGGATTTTGAATGAAAAACTTGAAAAATAAACAATTTTAATATATTTTGAAACAATTAACTATTTTTTGTTCAATTTTCATAGATTGAAACAAATCATTTCATTTAATTGTTTCCTTTGAAATATTTTTGTAAAAAATCTTCTGTGCCTATTCGTTTCAATTCCATTTTTATCTTTTCGATTTCCTTGATAATAGAGATACTTTCTTCAAGAAGTCTTATAACTTGTTCTGTGCCGAACATTTCTATAAGTTCAGGTATCGAAACATAAATGTTGTGGTTAAGGATGTTGAATTGCAATCGGTCATCAGGATTCTTGAAATCTGTATGTAACCATACTTGCGTGGCATTGAAATCATCGAAATACGGAAACTTGTCGAAAGTCGGAAGTCTTTTCAAAGTACTTGGTGATTTGGTGTTGAATTTGAAATGAAAACTTCCTGAAGATTTTTTTCCGAATCTTTCAATCAATGAACACAATTCTTTAACAAGTCTTTTGATTCGAATTTCATCGACCATGTCATCTGCTTTGTCCAAAAGTTTGTTATTGTCGGTACCTTTTGTTTTCTTGGTGAATGATTCGGAAACTTTATTTAATGAATCAAGTTTCACTTTAATTTCTATTTTTTCTATGAGTTGCTCATATACTGTTTCAAGAATGTCATTTTCATTTTCTCCGTTTTCCAATCTCATTCCACGGATGATATTCAAGAAGGAAGTCGGTCTCGAAAAAGGAGATGAATAGAATACTACTTCTTCGCCTTTCTTGTATTTATATGGACAGTACGAAACAATTGTGACATTGATTGTTCTTTTACTTTGTGAGGAAATCATTGTCATCTGAAAAGTATGACCGAAATTGATACCTTTGGAATCTGTTCTTTGGTCATAGAAGTTTGAATGTGAAAGAATGAGGTTTCTCAAATATTCTTTCTTGTTAATGACCATACGGTCCGATTTCGATACCAATCCTTCAGAATCGGTGCCCTTTGTTTTTCTTGTGAAAGATTCAAGAAGACCTTTATTGTATTTTTTATAGATGTTCAACAGTGTTTTCATGTCATATTTATCTAAAAAATGTTAATTTTTCGAGGAAAATTTGGTAGTTTGGAAAATAGTGCGTACCTTTGTATCGAAATCCTTGAGAATGGTTTGAATACCATTTAATAAAAAAGAGGATTTGAAGATAAAAGGTTTAAGTCAAATTACATAAAATTCAAATAATATGGAAAAAGTTGAGATTGAGAAGCGAATCGAAAACGCTCGTTCGGTAAAAGAAAATCGTAAACAGTTCCTACAGACAATCAAGGAGGAGACATGTAAGGAATGGCAGGATATCAAAGACTCTTGTGAGAAATTGTATGTTTTCCGCAGTGATAAAATTACGGAAGATATCGAGTATAATATGGATTTCAAGTGCTGTAAGATTACGGTTGTCGGTATTGTCAAGAAGGCTGATGACGGTACTTATACCTTGAGTGTTGCTTGGACACAGTTGCACAGTGAAGACAATTACAACCGCAAGACCGGTAATATCATTGCCGCAAGACGCGCAAATGAGCCGAATAAGACTTATATGTTCCGTGGTGTCAATATCCGTCCACTTGTTCTGACAGGATTCTCTTCACCTGACATTCTTGATAACTTCAAGTTGGTTGCCGCTTCCATTGTCGATTCATTTGAGTACTTCGTTGACAGTGAAGGCGAGGGTTACGGATGGCAGGACCTCGGTTATTCAAGTCTATTCGAGTTCCTCGAAGAAGAGTGTATCGATATCGATGATTATCCTTACAAAAAGGATGAAAACGAAGATTTGGGAATTTTCGATGAAGAATGCGAGAAAGATGAATTAGAAGATGAACCTTAAACTTCAATTCCTATCAGTTGAGTAAAAAAGATGGCAGAATTAAAAATGAACGGTCTCTTCTTGGATTCTCCGCAAGTAAGGGAAGAACAGAAGAAGGAATCTGACGAAGAAATCGTTTCCAATATTTTCAGTACTGTCGACGACGGTTACGATGAAGGATTTGAGGAATGGCTCAAGAAACTTCAGAACATGGATGAAGAAGAACGCCGTTCGTTCCTTTGGGATTTTCTTTCAAAGAAACTCAGTGAGGATGATGTCAGATGTTGTCGTAAGATAGTTGAGTTGCTTTCCGATGAATCCAACAGTGATAAGAATACTGACATTTTGTTTATTGAAAGAGAACTCAAGAAAGATTTTCCCGAAATCAATCCAATTACGGTTTTCAGTTATGTGTTGCTTTTACAGGGACTGAAGATGATAAAACTTGAAGAATAATCTTAAATGGAAGATAGATTGCAATATCAGAAGGAACTTACCGACAGACTTGATGCCGCATCAAGACTTTATTATGATTCCAAAACTTCGGAATTTACCGACACGGAGTTCGACTTGAAGATGAAGGAACTTCAGGAACTCGAAAGACAGAACTCCAAGGTGTTTTCGAACTCTCCGACTCTACGTGTCGGTTCAGACCTTCGAAAGGAGTTCGGTAAGGTTCAACATCCGAACGGTTATCCGATGTTGACTATTGAGAACGCATACGATGATGATGAATTGCTCGAATGGTTCTTGAAGATGCACAGGGAATATGGAGTGGAAGAGTATGATGCGACACTGAAGTATGATGGTATTTCCTGTGAGTTGAGATACGATGATTCTTATCTTGTCACTGCATCGACAAGAGGAGACAGACTTGTCGGAGACGACATTACAGAGAATGTCCGTACACTGAAGTCCGTTCCACTTAAAATAAAGGCATCTGGGGAGGTTTATTTTCGTGGAGAGATACTTCTACCCAAAACGATGTTAAAGTCCATCAACGAGGCAAGAAATGCGGCTGGTGAGAATCTTTTTGCCAATTGTCGCAACGCATGTTCAGGTTCCATCAAACAACTTGATTCGAGAGTGACCGCAAGTCGAGGTTTGGTGTTCAGACCTTGGGATTGTTTCTTTACAGACGGTCGTTCGATTGACAGACAATCCGACAAGGCAAAGATATTCATCGAGAATGGATTTGTTTTGGATGATGGTACTGTATCGAGAATTATCAAGGTCGAGTTTGATTCTGATGGCAATATCATTAATCCGAAGGTTGTCGTTGATTCAATCAAATGGTTTTGGGACAATGTTGCCAAGAAACAGGATTATGATTGCGACGGTATTGTCATCAAAGTCAATGACTGTAAAATTCAGTCTTTAATCGGAACCAAGGGTCATCGTGCGATTGAATGGGGTATCGCAAGGAAATGGAATGAGGAGAAGAAAGTCGTGACTGTAGTCAATGATGTCGATTTTCAGGTAGGAACTCACGGTGCGGTCACTCCTGTGGCAAAATTGGAACCTGTTCCTTGTGATGGAGTCATAATCTCCAATGCGACTCTTAATAACGAGAAATTCATCAAGGATAACAAGATTCATGTCGGAGACGAATTGTACATTGTCCGTTCAGGTGGTGTTATTCCTTATGTTGTCGGAAATAAGACAGCGGAAGAGATGGCAGAATGTACGGATTATACGGACGGTTGTGTGGAATTTCCCAAGTGTTGTCCTGAATGCTGTACCCCTCTTGTCAAGGAAGGTGAGATTTGGAAATGCCCGAATATCACACATTGTCCTGCCCAAAAAGAAGGTCGTATCGAGCAATGGTGTTCAAAAGACGGTATGGATATCGCACAACTCGGACCTGAGATGATTCATGACCTTGTGGAGAAAAAGTTAGTCAACGACCCTCTTGACCTTTATGTCATTGCACGTGATTATACACCACAGTCTCTTGTTGACGTTCTTGGAATCGGTTACGGACTGAAGAAAGTCAAGAAGTTCATTGAAAATGTTAACGCAAGTAAGACAAGGACATTTGACAAGGTCCTTTACAGTCTCTGTATCAGCGGCATCGGAAAACAGAATGCTAAGATGATTGCCGAGAAGTTCAGAAGTTACCAGAACTTGCGTAACGCCACAAAGGAACAATTGATGGAACTTGAAGGTATCGGAGAAGTGCTTGCGAATTCGATTATCGAATGGTTCAATGACAATGATTCGGATGACTGGTATCTCGATGGTCTGAAGGAGCACGGTCTGAGTATGGAAATGAATGTTTCACAGTCTGTTGCACAGAACGAGCAGATACTTTCAGGTTTGAACATTGTGTTCAGTGGAAAGTCCGGTCATTGGAACGGAGATGACGTCGAGGTTGTTCTGAGTTCTTATGGAGCCAAATGTGGTCATTCGGTCAGCAAGAAGACAGATTATCTTGTTGTAGGGGAGAACCCCGGTCCTTCAAAGGTTTCCAAGGCACAGTCATTGGGTGTTGAGATTATAAAGGAGGATGATTTCATTGTCAAGATGAACATCCCTCTTGATAATTTCCAAAAAACTGAGAAGGAGTTCGTTTTCCCTGACGACCTTGAGAGTCAAGAGGAGAGTGAGTCGCTGTTCTGATTTTGGTTTCCATGTGCCGATAAATAGTAAAACGATAACTTCGTCCGGTCATGGAAACAAAAAAGAAAACGGTATCTTTTTCAAAACTTATTTCGAACACTTATGAGGAAGAATCCGTATCATTGACAGGGCTTTGCGGATTTCTGATTGTAGTGATTCCTCTTTTGATTATCATGTTTTGTGTAGGGTTTTATTTCTTCAATGTCCAAGAAGCTAATAACATCATCACGATAATCAATTCAATGGTCACGATTGTCGGAATTGGTTCAGGAGTGATAGTCGGAAGGAAAGTCAGTGCGGATTTCGGTCCTAACAACAAGATAATACTTGAAGGTCGTTCGGATGCGAAGAAGATTCGAAAAGAACAAGACAGATGTCAGGAGTCTCAATCTCCTAAAGAAGATTGTGGATAATCCGAGTATTTGAGAGGCAGTGGTTCTGGTTGAATCACTGCCTTTTTCGTATCAATAAATAGATAAATTTGTTGATGGGATTATAATGAATTTCATTGAAATTTTCAGGAAATATGACAAAGTCGTTGAATCTTTTATAGGAAAGACAAAATCAAAGACAGTCAAGGGTATAATTGATGATGCCGACAGATATGTGAGTAAAGATAAGGAGATTCTTCGTCAATTGAAGGAATTCATCAAACAGGACGGTTACGAAGAGAATTTTGGGTTCAAGGAAGACCTTCCTGGACAATTTTATATAGAACATCAGAACGATGAAGGAGAATTTGAGGAATGGGTTATTATTGAACTCAATCTTGTCACTTCAGTGGAGGACGGTATGTATTCCTATTCGGTTGTCAGTCTTGGAGAAAAAGATTCTTATGTCGAGGTAGTTGCCGTTCCGGAAGATTATTCCGATTATGACAATATCAGATGGGAAGAACTTGATATCGACACCAGAAACCAGATTCTTGACTATCTTAATTTTACCGACCTTCGTTATGACCGAATCAATGAATCTTTTACAAGGAAAACCAAGAAACAAACCTCGACGAATGTATTGGACAATGCCGACGAAGATATAAAAATGAAATCTCCTTTGACTTTTGAAGATGATGAGGTATCGGATATTTTCTTCAATGAAGTGGTCGATGTTGATGATTACGAAGATAATGTCTATACTTTGGAGGATGCTTCCATAGACAGTCATGAGCATGACGGATATTCCGAATATTTTCCTTTTGACGATTATCAAAGTAATTCTTGGAAAGACAATAATAAAATCGTGAAATTCAATGAACTTCGATTTTTTACAGGATTGAAAAAACTCCCTGATTATGCGTTTGCGAATTGCACTTCGCTTGAGGAACTGATTTTACCTGACAATCTTGAGCAGATTGGACAAGGTGCGTTCGCAAACTGTATTTCACTGAAAACCGTCAAGATGCCGAAGAATCATACTTTGAAATTCATTGAGGACAGTGCATTTGCGGATACCGGTCTGGTCAGTGTCGTTATACCTGACGGAGTGGAAGTTATTGGGGAATGTGCGTTTGCCGACTGTGAATATCTTGAAAGTGTTGTCATTCCTCCTTCGGTGAAGAAAATCGAGAGAGGTGCTTTCTCAAGGTGTCGTAAACTCAAGTCTGTTTCAGGAATAGAAACCGTATCTGAGTTTGGAACAGATGTCTTTTATGGTTGCGGTCTTGGAGAAGAACGGTTGGACAGTGATGTTTTTGGTAAATTCAACACACCTCGTGGATTCGAGAAAACATTGTTCAGTGCTGAATGGATTAACGATTCGAATGCAGTGCGAGAAAGATTTCTTGAAACGTATTGTTTGAATCATTACGATACGGAGGATTATAAACATATTACGGAAAAAGAATGGGAAGAGGATGAATTGAATCCGAATTCTCCTAATTTTGACGACAATCGATTCTATGATTGTGCATGGAATTATGCGTGTGATGATGTTTCTTGGGATTGGGATAATTTCAAGCAACTGATTATTAATAAATTTCAAGGACGTGGAGGATGGGTTTGTCCGGAAGACGGTGAACGTTTTTCTGACTTTTCTTCTGCGTTTGAATATTGTATTCCTGATAATTGTGATTGGGGGGAGTTGGAGGTGAAACAGGATGGAGGCTCACTTATTGTCTGTGGAACCGAAATAGTACCTTTATGTGACCGTTATATAGATGACGAGATTGATGAAATATATCCGAATGAATTCATCGACTATGAATCATTGAGATTCTGTGACCCTATTGAAAAAGAGATTAGTTTATGAAAATGGCAAGCTTGAAAGATATTTCGGAAAGATATAAAAGGGTTTGCGAGTCTTTTACAAGAAAGACATCAAAAACAAAAGACGAAGAACTTCGCACTCGTGCCGATGAACCAGTACTTCCTAAGAATTACATAGATTTGGCGTTGATGAGCGTATTGTGCTCGGCGAAAAAGGAAGGAATCTGTTTCCGTAAACCGAAATTCCGTTACAAGGATGATTTCGGAGATGTTTATGAATTGAGCGAGATATTCCTTCAGAATGATGGGTTTGAGATAGGTTCGTATGAACAAAATCATTATCTTGAAATTGAATGGAATGTCTACGAGAATGGATACATGGAAGAAGAACCTGTAAGTGATGTCTATCCTTTTAAGGACGAGGATAATGAAATCAAGGCAGAGATTTATAAAAGAGTCTTGCAATATCTCGGTATGGAATATGTCAGTCCGAATATAAGGTGGATGGAGTTTGATGACGAAGGTTTTGATTATTTCGACAATTAATATAAAGTTTAGGAGAGGAAGTTAAGATTTCCTCTCCTTTTTTGATACAATTTCTAAAGTATGTACGTGTAATCAAATGCCGTATTTTGTAGATTTGGAAAAACGTGCCAACAAACTCATGCACTTGTCAGTGAAACCTCACGGTTGGATTCATAACGGAGATGGTGTACAGATTGAGTTCGGTGTCGTGTGGTTGGACGCACAGGACCCTGAACCTTCAATGTGCATGAGGGTTAAGGGAACAACTCACGTATGGGCTTGGTTTCAACATACGTTCAATCAAATGGCAAAGGACAATTATGCGGATTTCTTTACTAAACAACTTGAAGAATTTAGGATTGAGTTTCTTTTATGGATTCATTCTCCTGTGTATTCGAGATGCAAATGGGTTGGAGAATATTATGAGATGTTCAAAGGACGCTTTTATGACTTCTCCAAGGAGGAACAGGAAGAAGTGCGCAGATGCGAGTCTGAATGGGAGTCCGACCAACAGTCAATCAAAGACCTTGCCGACAGAATCTGACAAAGACAGATGCGGCATAAACAAAATAGAGTCGAGGGGATTTGAAATCCCGGATTGATGTAGATAAATAACCCAACAAAGAGTTTACTTTAATTAAGATGGCGAACAAATTATATCAGTTTCTTCAAGGTCCTGACAGAGGTAAGGTTGTAGAACTTGTCGGTATAGAACCTGAAGAAGGAATCACTTTTCTCAAGTTCGATGACGGTTCAAGATGCAATGTCGAATTTGCCGCACCTTTGAATGACGCACGTGCATTTACTGATGGTAAATGGGTTGCGGAAGTCTGTGACCGAAAGAATATATGGTCATTCGAGGATAATTCCATTAAGGAAGAGATAAGATACGGTACTTTGAAAGATACAGGAGAGGTTGTCGCAGGATGGGACCCGTATATTCACGGAAAGAATGGAAACGAGAATAAGGCGAGACAATCGGTCAAGGCGATACCTCCGAGACATGTCATCACCAAGGAGGAGATGCGCACAGGTGCGGAGAAATTGCGTGAACTTGGAATCACTCCTGATACACCGGGTTACGAAGAAGGCCTGAAGAACGTGACTGTTCCGACACAGAGTTCGCTTCTTGGAAACCTTGTCGGAAAAATCAATATCCGTAACAAGGAAGGTGGTAATTATGAGGACGTGATGTTAGGTAATGTGATGGATGACCAAGGCAATGTCATAGGCAAGACTACTATAGGTCTTGACCCAACCGGGGCGAAACCTCCTTCATTGAAGGATATGGAACATCTTATTCGTGCGACCGAGGTCTATATCCCTGAGAATCTTAACGAGTCTGTTTCGTCTGATTCCGCAGAGACAGAAAAACCTCGTGAATTGTCAGTCTCTGTTTCGAACAACATCACGAAAACTGTAGATACAATCATCGAAAAGAAAAACGAACTTGCACAGAAACAAAAGATAGAGGCAGAGAATCTCGTTACACATCAATTGTCGCAGTCGGTTCCTCAAAGTGATGTTGACAAGTCTTCTCCGATTTATGCAATTGTCAGCAAATGCAAGAAAAAGGATGTGACTGCACCGTTTGAACTCAATCTTAAACTTCCTGGAAAGAGTGTCTATAACCTGATTCAGGATGATTTCGGAGAAGAGGCGATTGATGAGTTCTTCGATATTATTCTCAGTGAACTTGATGTTGAAGAAATCAAGAGATGTCTCAAGGAATCTTTGAAACAGAGTTATACCAATTGATAAAGTCCGTAAAGACAAATATAATGAATACGGCAGTCGGTAAAGATAATGATTTCCGACTGCCGTTTTTTTTTGCGTTCGGAGGTTTCTTTGATAAATAATTCAAATTCGGTTTATGAAAGACAAGGCTCATTTCATTGCCCAATGATAAACAGACTTAAAGATAGTCAATGAAATTGTATATCAGTAATTCAGCGGAAAAATGCAGGAACTGTTTTCTCAATCTTTCCAAGTTCTGTATCTTGGATGTTCAGCAGATTCTTGGAGAATTGAACTTGGACATGTCGGATAAGTGCAATGCTTTTTTCGTGTCGAAATATATCTTGAACCTGATTAAATCCCAAGCAAAGTCAAAAAGACTTGAAGGTATTATCTACATCAACACCAATCTGTCGGAAAAACTATTCGATAACCTTTTCAACTGTGTCAAGGAATTACCGAAGATGGAGAACATGGTGTTGATTGATGACCCTATATTCCAGCCTTTGTCTGAATTCTATCCGTTGTTTGAAGAGGTGATGTTCTTTCCTACGGTACGCAAGGTCCGTATCCTTGAATGTCAGACGTTGAAACCTTTTGATGATGATAATCGAAAGGAAGAGAGTGATACTCTTCGAATGTTAAAGGAAGCTAAGAAAAGACGAGAAATTCTCATTAAACACAAATAAATGCTAAAAGTTTAGGAAAATGAGATTTTTCTTCATAAAATATTTGGTAGGTTCGAGAAAAAGTCATATCTTTGCACCATCAAACAATAAACAACAGATTTGAAGATTATGACACAAGTTGAAGAACTCAGAAACGATTATAAGAATGTAGGCAGTTGGGAAATCTCGAATGCCGAGAAAAAAGAACTTGCTGCCAAGTACGGTTCGCCCACCAACAAGGCGAAGGATATTCAGAAAATGATTCTCCTTCGACTCAAGGAACTCCGTAAGTCAAGAACTGATTTCACGAAGGATGACATCAAGGATTTTACGGAACTCAATACCAATATTTCTGTGTATAACAGATTTGTGGAAGCGATTTCCGAAGAACCTGTGGAATTTGCAAGATTCTTTTTCGAGTGTATCAAGAACTCTCTTGAGGAAAAAGGATGTGACAAGTATATCAAATGGTCACCTGCGCAGATTAAAAACAGTGTGATGAGAGACCGATTCAGGGTCGAGAGTCTCGTTAAGAACTATAATTTTCTCGACAAATATCTCTATTCATTGACTGACCAAAGCAAGTCGGAAGAGCAGATTTTCAACGAACTCGAAGAAAAGATGCAGAAAGAGATGAGCGGTTTCAAGAAGGCTTATCTGAAAAACGTCGAGGATGACGCCAAGTTGTATTACAATACCATCGACAAAAGAATAGAGAGATTGGAAAAGATGTTACAGGAACTTGATGATAAGTTGGAAAACATCAGAAAAGAGTGTACAAAGAACGGTAGTTATTGGAGTTATTTGGATAACTATGAATACAATGAGAATAATAAGACTCGTACTACATTCAAAACCATGTACAACCGTGCGAAATTCGTGAAGAATCATTACACGGAAGAAGAATATGTAGAAGAAAACATCGAAAAGGCGACTGACATTTTTAACTCCAATGTGAAATCGTTGACCGGAAGAATCATTCAGAAGGGTCTTGATGTTGAAAAGATTGAACTCAATGGTATTGGACACGACCCTAAGTTTTTTAAGATGTTTATTACTGACGGTAAACAGAACTTATTTGCACGTTCAGTCTATGCCGCAGAAGGTTCGGAAAAGATGGTCGCACATTTTAGATTCATTATTACTTCGAGAAAATGATAAATTTTTAGTGGTGAATGAAATAAATTGATGTTTATAGAGAAGTTCTTAATTGTTGTGAAACAATGTTCTCAAAATCTGACTTAGTTTAAAACTATTTTTACGGATTAAACTCAATGATGTGAATCATAGAGCCGTTAACGTTTTTACTTTAATTTTCATATTTCTTTATGTTTATTTTTGAAGAGGATGCCGAGATGGTATCCTCTTTTTTATGGTGGGTATATGGGGAAGGCGAAATGTTTGAGACCCATAGGACCCCATGAAAGTATAAGGAACAACATGAACCAAATGTTTGTTATCTTCAGGTCCTCGTATTTCGGCAAAGGTTCTGTCGGTCCTTTCAATAACATTGTCAGGGTGTTCAGAAGTGCCATCACCGCACTTAGGTTCTCAGGGGAGAATTTCTTTCGGACATTGAACGCACCAGGAGCCATCAGATATTCCGCTTCTGTAATGGATGGGAATGCGGTCCTGACGACTGTGTCGATTTGGTCGGCAAAAAGAACGTTTCCGCAAGAATCGTTGACGTTATAATTGTCAAGTCTGTTCACCAGTTGACCGGGAATCTTCATCATACTTCTCGGAGTCATTGCAAAATGCAGGGATTCAGGTTGCAGACACAAAGGTTTGATTGAACATACCATCTGATAGATTTGGTCGTACATCTTCTGAAAGGATTCCAACATCTTCTGTGCGGTGTCGATTGCTTTCTGCATTCCTTTCAGAGGTGTGAGACCGGCAGCGGAAGTGTCCATTCCATTCTTGCCTTTATTGAGTTGGTCGAGATGTTTTTGGTTCTTGGAGATGAGTGCGAATTCAATCTGTTTCTTTGCGTACTGTATGACGGTGTTGATTTTGACCGTAAAGTAGTTCAGGTATTTTGGGTCAAGTCCCATACTTTGTACTTTTGCGAGAAGACCGACCATATTTGCCAAAATTCCCATCAATGCGTTGGTCGCATCAGTGATATTGGATATCTTCCCTTGTACGTTCTCTGCCTTGTCTTGTGCGGATTTGATGTCTTGAGTGATGTGTTTCATGTTATGTGCCATTTGACACTTCAGACTACACAGATTGTCTTTTGTAGGTTTCTCAAGAGGTTTTCCGCATTCACTGCAAACTCCGTATGTGATAATATTCTTGCCGTTCTCGTCTTTGGAGATTGACCTGTCTGAACCGGAACCTTGGTCAGGGTCAAGACCTTCCATAGATTTGGTCGCATTCTCAATCTCTGAGTTTATCTCCACTACTTTGGGAACGGACGTGATACCTGACTCTGAACCGAATGTCTCGGCTTTGGTCGCAATCAAATCTTCTATGTAGTTCTCACTGACAGGCATGAAAAAGGCATAAACAAGTTTCCCTATTTATGCCTTTATTGATTAGATGATGGTCCAGCACTCAAATACCTTAGAGGCAAAATCCTCGTAAGGGAAGATGATGTAACCGTTGTCCGCATATTTTGACCCCCAAGAGTTGCGGAGTATAAACCCTTCTTCATTGTACCCAACGAAAAGAATGCAATGTCCTCCGAACATCTTGTTTCCGTGTTTCCAGAATTCTTCCTGTGATGAGAAGAACGGAAGACCGGCAGGACAAGGACCGTTTAATACCAATGATTCCTTGACTGCTTCAATGGATTTGACAAGCGCGTATTCGTTTATCTTCATTCCATTGAGTCCTGTGTGACGCAGATAACGTAACGCTTCCTTGATTTGCATACCGTTGTCTTGAGGTTTACTTGTCCTTATGTCGTATAGTTCATCTACACTGAACTGAGAGCCGTCATTGTCTCCTTCCTTGCAGTTTTTCCTCCAGTCAAGGTATGCGGTCAGAGAATAACATACACATTTGTTGGTACGACCTTGATTGAGAACAGGAGGCATGACTCCGACATAAGAGAAATTTTTGGGAAGTGATACTCCGGTCTCGTTGTATATATGTTCGGTACCGTCAAGTTCTGATGGGCAACAACCCAATCCGTATATGATGTCGTTTTCCATGATTCATTATTTGGTGAATGTTTGCCTGTGTGTAAGAATGAACGTTGTGTCGTTGTTAACGATATTCAATTTGGTACGGTATACGTCAAATACCGTTGCCTTGGATTCGTCTACATTCTTCAAAAAGACATATTCCTTAATCGGAGCACCTGTCTCAAAATCCTTGAAAACAGATTCTTTCCATTTACCGAGGTCGGAAGGGATGTGGTAATCTGAACAAATTTTGTTGAATTCTTGTCGTTTCAACGAATGTTCGTTCGATTTGATGGTTTGACTGCCTATCAGTTCAGTCTGTACGGAACCTCCGAAAATCATTTCGGAGGTTATTCGTTTGGAAGTGCCGCAAGATAATACGGACAATATCATTATTGTTCCAAACAGTATCGAAAGGACCTTGTTTTTCATAAAGTAATTTTGATAATTCCTAATATTTATTGGATGAAACCTATATAATTTACAAACTTAAATTATTGTTTCGGACATGTCAGATACATTAAAATCAGAAGAAAATTTGAACTTTGAAAATAAGAAAGAAGCTGTTTTGGAAAATGAATCCATAAAGATTTCAATGGATGAAAAATTACTTCCTAAACTTCTTGAGGAGTGTCGAAAACTGAGCGAAAGGATAAATGCTCTTGAGAATCCCATTAATCCGAAGATTCAGTTCACTAAAATCAGGGACGTTAAATCTCCCTGCAAGAAAAACAAGTATGACGCTTGTACGGATTACTTTATTCCGAACGGAACTCCCGAATATTTGAAGGAACTTCAAGAGCAGAACAAGAACTCTAAAATAACCATCTATCAGGATATCGAAGACGAAGAGGCGGTCAAGAATAATGTATGGAAGATTAACATCGCTCCTCATCAGAAACTCCTTATTCCTTCAGGTATCAAGGTCAATATTCTCGACAAGCGTACTTATCTTGGAGTGAAGAACAAGAGTGGTATTGCCACAAATTATGGCATCGTGAAGACTGCGGAAATTATTGATTCTATCTATCAGGGAGAATTGTTCTTTGGTATCTATAATCTCGGAGAAGAAAGTGTCGAGGTATGGACAGGTATGAAAATCATACAGCTCATGCAACAAGAATATATAAATTCGGAATACGAGGAAATCTCCAATGAAGAGTATTCCAAAATCGAGAAAAGTGAACGCGGTGAAGGTGCGAGAAGTTCGACAGGACTTTCATAACGTTAAAGAACGTTAAAAATTTTTTGAAAATTTGGAGGTTACGGAAATTTTTCCTACCTTTGCACCGTATTTCAAATTTAAGTAATAATTAATAACCAAAGTTTAAACAAAAATGAAGAAGTTTATTTTGTCGTTGATGGTGATGCTCACAGTGATGCTCTCATCAGCAAATGCACAGATTGCTTATCAGAAGGCAGACTTTCTTGACAATGTGTATGTCGGTTTGAATGGTGGTGTTTCGAGTCCATTGGACTTCAATAGCGTGACTCCATTCAATGCACAGGCAGGTGTCAAGGTCGGCAAGAACTGGAGTCCTGTGTTTGGAACTAATATCGAGGGAACTGCGGTATTCGGTGACAACCATTTCGCAGACAGTCACACGTTCGTCAAAGCAACGTATGTCGGTCTCAACGGTACATTGAATCTTACTAATCTTTTCCTCAATTACAATCCTGATAAGGTGTTCGAGACGTCATTAGAAACAGGTATAGGATGGATTCATAATTATCATACATCTACACCAACTAACATCGACGGGCACGCAAATTATCTTGGAGCAAAGACCGGTGTCATTCTTGCTTGGAATATTGGAAACAATAAGGCATGGCAGTTATACGCAGAACCATCGGTTTATTGGAACCTTTCAAAGACAGACAAGATACAGTTCAATAAGCATAATGCACAACTTGCAGTCTCGGTAGGAGTCGTTTATAAGTTCAAGACATCTAACAAGACGCATAATTTCAAGGTCTATAATATCTATGACTATACTTCCGCATTGGAGGAGGCTCGTGACCGTATTGCTGCACTTGAGGCACAAAACGCAGAGTTGAGTAACAGACTTACTGAAACATACAATGTAGTGAAGGAGACAAACAAGGAGACCATCGTTTACTCACAAGATATATTCACCGTATCATTCTTGCAGAATTCCGCAGAATTGACACAAGACGCAAAAAATATTCTTGATAAGGTTGGTGCATCACTTCCTGTAAAGGTCATCGGCTCGACATCACCTGAAGGTACAACACGTCGAAATTCTGAACTTTCCGTTCAACGTGCCAATGCCGTCGCAGAATATCTGAAGTCTCGTGGTGTGGAAGTCGTTTCCGCAGAAGGCAATGAACACGGTCGCATCGCAGTCGTGACGGTTGTCAAATGATAAAATCAAAAAGGAGTGGTCATCAAGACCGCTCCTTCTTTTTTGAATATGTCGATAAATGATTTGGTTCAGATTAAGAAAGGGCAGAAATTTTACGCAATAGAAAGCGAGAACATTTATAGGGAACTTCGGATGACAAGCAAAGACGTTATCCTTGGACTTGTCTTTGGTATTGACAAGGACGGAACGGAAATGTCATACAAGATTGGTGACATTCAGTTATCTGAACCTTCTTGTACAACTATTCATTAAATTGTTCGACAACGTTCTTAATGTAGGTTCTTCGCAAAGAAAGGATTGTCGAGCATTTCGTGGATAAAGTCATCGACTTCTTTGCAAGTTTCATCAAATCTTTCAACTTCTTCAGGCTCAAGACGGAACCATTCATTCAGTTCCTTCCTGTGCTTGAATTTATTGTGTAAAATAGATTCTGTGCGAAATGGATATTCACAGAAATATTTGTGTATCAGTAAAAGTTCCGTACTGTTGCCTGTCTGTAGTCTTTTGATTCTTTTTTCAACATCGGTCCTTGTCACTCCAATCTTGTAAGTAACATTTGATTCATCTTTGACCAGATATACCCATCCATACATATCGTCTTGTTTTCAATAAACTCTTTCGTGATATCTATTTAAGAATTTTTGGATTTTGTAAATACAATTTTCAAAATGGAACGGTCACTAAAGACCGTAATATTTCAAATTCGATGATTATTAACAAAGAGCAAAGACACTACAATTTCTGTGACGAGAACGGAAATGTCATCAGAAAGGGTAAGGAACTTGTCGTGAGTTATGTCAACCGAAACAAAGGTATCGATTTCATGACGTATCCAATCCCTGAAGAAGAGATGTTCAACTGGCAGTACGACAAGACAAGGAATGCGATTCACGCTGATAAGGAATGGATTAGTTGGGATAACAAACCTGTCAGAAGGGAATCCACAAACACCCTCAATGATTATCGGTTGACCGAACTTCTTAACCATCTCAATGAAATGTATAACGGTCAACTCGATTCGATTTTCGAGTTCAATCTTCCTGAAACGTGGTTCTGTGATATCGAGACCGCGGTGGATGAACAAGGTTTCCCTACTGCGGAAGAAGCTCGCACCTGTATCAATACTATTGCATTGACGCATTTCCCAAGGACTATCGTATGGGGTAACAAACCTCTGACTGATGATGAAATTGCGCTCATACAGAAGAAAATCGAGAACCACCCGAACGAGGTTGTGCGTAAGTACAGGTTCGAGTACCGTTATTTTCCGAATGAGGCAGATATGCTGATGGACTTCTTTACGTTCATTCAGAAAATTCCGGCATTGACAGGATGGAACTTCCTCGGTTACGACTGGTTGTATATCTATAACAGGGCAACCAAGATTCTTGGAATAGACATGTCGTTCCTTTCTCCGACAAGAAAGTTCTATAACTATAAAGTCAGCAACAAATTCGGTACGAAAAACGTTCAGTTGCCGACGCACAAGATTGTGTACGACTATCAGATGGTGTACGAGAAATGGGACCAGACCATCAAGATTAAAGAGAGTAATAAACTGGATTTTGTTGCGGAGAAGACTCTTGGATACAAGAAAATCGAACACAAACTTTCCTTCAAGGATTTCTATGAGAAGGAATATGTCGATTATGTATTTTACAATTCAGTCGATACCATATTGGTTGAACAGATTGACAACAAGATTAAGACCGCAAATATATGGTATTCTATGGGTTCGATTCTCCATACTGAATTGATGAGTACATTCTCGACAATCAATCCTGCGGAAATTGTGATGGTCAACGAACTTTATCCTGAAAAGAAAGTGCTGGTTCCGAAAACTTCATTTGAGGAAGGTGAACAGAGTTTCGTTGGTGCGTTTGTGTTTCCTTCTATCCCAGGAATTTATAAGTATATTGGCGGGTTAGATTTTGCGTTAAAATAGTGGCGCCGTTACATCGTAAGGTGTAAATGAAAATTCGGTGAATTGCTGGAAATCTAAATGAAAATCTGTGAAGACAAGTAATATGACAATCAGCATCCAAGTTAAGGGTTAAAAACCTTAGAAGGTTCAGAGACTAGATGTTGAAACCGTTTAATCGGAATATAATACATCCACGAGTGCCGAATATCCTTAGAGATTATAAGGATAGTGATATAGTCCGATACTTATTGAAAAATAAGAAAATTTAGATTAAATGTCTAAATAATTAACAAAAAGCACTGTACCCGACAACAATCCGACAATTTAATTTCTCTCCGGAAACATACAAGTTCACGGATACGACCGGAACATACAGACCAAAACCGGATGAAATTAAGTCTGCATACGGAGCTGTTTACGACAACACTTATGAAGGTATTGTCCCACGTATCTGTACTAAGTACTATAAACAGCGTAAACACAGCAAGAAGCTCAAGAAACAGGCAACCAAGGATTATGAGTACCTAAAACAGATTTATGACCGACGAATACAAGAAAGTATTTGAACTTGTTCAAAAAACTTTTTATAAAGAAGATGGAAAAATGGTTTCTCAGAGGGTTAATCAAAACTTTCTGAGAAACCATAATCTTATTTTTCTCAATGATTTTTTTCAGGATTCTCTTTCTTTGACTGAAACGATTTTTCGAATAAAAAATAATTTATTAGAAAGACCAAAATGTCCTTGCTGTGGCAAAGATGTTGTTTTTTCTAAGTATAAAAAATGTTTTAATACTTATTGCTCTCCTAAATGTAAAAATTCTTCACCTGAAATGAAAATTAAAAACGCTTTAGGTGTTTCTGCTGCGCTTAAAAAATTATATCAAGAAAAAGGAGAGGAAATAAAAAAGAAAAGGGCTGAAAAACTATTTGAACATTTTGGTGTTAAAACGTCAACACCTTTTGGTATTCAAAAAATACAAGAAATCTGTAAAGAAAGGGTTCAAGAAAAATATGGGGTTGAAAATATTTTCAATACACAAGAAAATAGAGATAAACTCAAAGAAACATTTCGTAAAAAATCTGTTAAAATACAAAAAGAAAAAGCTATGATATAGAATATTTAGAAAATGGTCAGATTCTTGTAAAAAATGGATGTGAAAAATGTGGAGATATTATTGTTGACCAATCATTATTTAATAATCGAACTAAAGAGAATAGAAAATTCCATACAATTTTATGTCCTAAATGCAATCCTTTGAAAAATAATGAATCTTCTATTGAAAGGATTATTAAAGATATATTGATAAAAAATCAAATTCAATTCAATCAGCACGAAAGAACTTTAATTAAACCTTTAGAAATAGATTTTTTTAATTCTCGTTTTAATATAGGAATCGAATGTAATGGAATTTTTTGGCACAGTATTAAGTATAAATCTGAAAATGCCCAACAGAATAAATTTTCAATTTGTTCTAATAAAGGTATAAAATTACTTCAATTCTGGGAAGATGAAATTATATATAAGGCAGAAATAATCGAAGATATTATTAAAAGTAAATTTAATAAACTTCAAAGAATATCTGCGCATAAATGTTTTATTGACAGAATTAAAAAACCTGAATCTAAAAGGTTTCTGAAAAAGAATTCTTTTGTATATCGAAAAATCTGATATATTTGTAGGTTTATTTTATAAAAATGAGATTGTACAATTAATAGGTTTGAATCGATATAAGGGAAAAATCACTATAAACAATTGTTGTAGTAAATTGGGAATTCAAATTTTTGGAGGTCTTTCGAAAATTCTTGAATATATTAAATCTAAATTTCAACCGGCACAAATAGAAATTTTTATAAATAATGATTTTTCGGATAGTAATTCTTTTGAAAAATTGGGATTTAAGAAAAAAGAATTGTTGCCTTATTGTTTCAAAATAGATGTTCATGATTTTCATGAAAGATGTTCTGATGAAAATGGTAATATCTTAAAGTGCTACACTAGTGGTATTACTAGAATGGTTTTGGATTGTTGATAAATATCGAAATGTTGAATTATGGTTTAGTTGATGAAAGTCAAGAAAAATAGGTTGAGTCGCATATTAACCGAGAGTTTGGACAAGGCTCTGTCTATAAATAAGAAAATAAGCAAGGAAGAATTGGCGCAACGGATTTATGAGTCTGTCGTCGATTCCATAAACGAATTGAAACACGAAACTGTTCTTAATGCCGTGAATAAGTTGCGTTCCAACAGGAATGCGTTGCTTTTCGACGGTGTCGATATAACGGAAGATACGATGAGGTCTTTCTTGAAAGATAAGAATCCTGCGCAGAAGCGTAGGTACATCAAACTGTGGAAATCCGGAAAGTTGCTTGACCGTATGGTCAGACAGGAACATCTCTTTGCGACTGTCACTAACACCGGTCTTGAGTGGCTGCGTGACAATACCGACATTCCTATCAGTCCTGAGTTCTTTGAAGGTAATGAAAAGAGTTGGGGTAAGGGATATCGCAATACCGACAGAAAGCCGACAAAGGATGAACATGATTTCTACAGGTATTTCTCAAGCGGAATGCAGGATACGGAAGGAATGTCCGAGGAAACTGTCATGAGGTATTCCAATGCAGTCGAAAGACTTTTCAATTTTTTGCTGGGCAATAACTGATAACGCATAATTTGTTTAAAAATGAAAGTAATTTCAAAAGAAGAATATCTAAAAATTCATTATGGAGATAGAAAAGATTATTTTCGTTTGGTTGAGTCAAGACTGAAACCGATGAAATTTTCTATTGGTGATGTAGTCTAAAAATATATTAATACATATTAAATCTGTTATATTTCTATAATATTATTTTTTGCAAAACATAGTTTATTTTTGAAGATAAAATATATAAACAAATATGAATTCACAATCATTGATTACATATAAGTTAAAATATAATGCAAGTGATGAAGATAACGATTTTATTCTGAAATGTATGAAACAGTACAGTTCATTACTTCATTATGGTTATAACCGTGTGGTTGATGGTTGGTCAGCAAAACAGATAAAAGATGCAATGAAAACTCAACTTAATAATGTTGAGTTGATGGATAGTCATATTGTTTCTTGTGCTCAACAACAGGCAACTGGAATACATGAACAAAAAACTAAAATAAATCCTGAATATAAAATTATATTCGGTGGAAAGAAAAATTATATTCGTAGATGTAAAGGATTGATTAGCAAAGAAGAATATCAATTAAAGAGAATATCACCTTTATTATCTATGGGTGAAGCTAATCAGAAAGCGAATAGAAAGTTTAAGATAAATCAGGATTTACATTCTATAACGTTCCATATTAACAGAAATAATCATTATACTCTTGAACTTAAAGGATATGGTAAACGTGAAAAGACGTTATCAAAACTATATGAGTTACAGGAAAAGAAAGAAATTCCTATAACATATAGTATTGACAGAGATTATATATATGTTTCTTTCGACGAATCTAAAGTAGAACAGTATGAACGTAAAAGATTTGTTGAAAATCGTGTGATGGCTATAGATATGAACCCAAACTATATTGGGTGGTCAATAGTTGATTGGAATGGTGAAGGAGAAAATGATTTTAGAATAGTTAAAACAGGTGTATTCTCTATTGAAAAAATAAACAAACTTGATGAACAGTTAAGAAAATATTCATGTACAGATTCAACAGATTCGAGAAAAATTTACTTGACAAATAAACGTACACACGAAACATATCAGATTTCAAAGAAACTGATTGATACCTGTCTTTATTATCAGTGTGAATCTTTTTGTATAGAAGATTTGAATATTAAACATAAAGACGATGAACGAGGAAAGAAATACAATAGACTTGTTAATAACTGCTGGTGCAGGAATAAACTTGAATTTAATTTGCAGAAACGATGCAATATGTTTGATATTAAATTCATAAAAGTAAAACCAGATTTCAGTTCATTTGTTGGTAACTTCTTATTCCGTTCTTTGAATCTTCCTGATATGGTATTGGCAAGTATCGAAATAGGAAGACGTGGATACGAGTTTAATTTACAATATATAGAAAAAATCAAAGAAATAAAACGTAATATAATATTCCCAGATTTAAGTGCATATAAAAACTTTTATATTAAGTCGTTGGAAGAATTTAATATAGAAGATGGTACTGACCTGAAGAATATATATTACGAATTAAAAAAGTCTAAAACCAGATATAGACTTTCTCTGGATGAAACGCATACGGAGTTTTCGAGATGTTTTTCAAAGACTAGTCTAATATTAAAATGTTATAATACTTTTTGATATGATTAATAAAAAACATAATCTGATACATACAATCGATTATCATTATTTGGAGGATGATGAAGGAAACGACATCGACCAAGAGATAATGTTTGTTAACCCAAATGTAATAACCGGAAAATATAAAATTACTGGATTTGTTGAAGGTGAACCTGACGATTATTATTGTGTAACAATATTGGATGAATTCGGTAATAGCGGCTCAACGGCATACGTTGGCAAAAAAAGTAATCTTTGAAAATTATCAAAATAGTAATATACGATAATAATTAAAAAACGTTAATTCTGAAAAGAAATTCTTGGAATTGTTTGGAGTTTCTGATAAAAATGTCTATCTTTGCATCAAATTTAAGTGAAACATTAAACTTCAAACAAATGATAGTAACAAAAGAAACTTTTCCGAAGGTCTTTGAAAGACTGTTCGAGAACCAACAGAATTATCAGAAACTCACAGAGAATCTCCTTGACTTCAACAAGAAGATGTTCAAGGAGAAGAATATCAAGTTTGCGGTCATAATGACCGGAGACCGTATCATTATCGACGATAATGTTTGTGACGAGTTTTCGGAACTTTGCGAGGAACTCGGAATCGACAAAAAGATACCGGTCTAATTTTTTAAATTTTAATTTCATTGTGTATTTGGGGTGGGCGGACGCTGTGAAGTGTTCGCCTTTTCTTTTTTAAGAAAAAATAGGATTTGATGATAATATCTTAAAGACGATTAAAGAAAACCCATATATTTTAATGGCAGAAGAAATTAAGAGTTTTATTCCTGAAGGTTTCAATCCTGAAACATGTTCTCTTGAAGAACTGAAATCGATGATTGAACAGATGCACGATAAGGAAGATTTTTATGAATCCAAGCAGCTTGGAGAGAAACTGTTTCTCAATTCCATGTACGGTGCGGTATCTTCCAAGTATTTCATAGGTTTCAACCTTGAGGTTTCCAAATCCATCACATTGCAAGGACAAGACCTGAATCATTTCAGCGAGAATTGTGTGAATCGGTATTTCAATGGAATCTTTCAGAACGATACGGAACTTCATAAGAAACTTGGTATTAGTACCGAAGATGCCAAGAAGGTAGTTATCAACAAAGGCAGTATTTCCGGTGTCCATTTCTATTCCGAAGAAGAAAAGAAAAAATCAGGAATGGAACATCTTGAAGGTGATTTTTCGACGTGCGTTGCAGGCGATACGGATAGCCAGAGTGCGTTGACTATCAATTACTTAGACCAAGAAAAAATGACCGTTGAAGATATGTTCAATAAATTAAAATACGAAAATAATGATGTTGTTCTTCGTGTTTCTAACGGTTCTGAGGTGGTTCCGGTTAAAAATCATACGACTAAAACTTTCATTATGAAAGAAGGTGTGATTGATAGACCTCTCAAGTATATCATGCGACATAAAGTCACTAAATCAAAATGGAGATTGCGGACGGAAAGCGGAAAGGAAATCATTGTTACGGGAGACCATTCCTTGATGGTACTCAGAGACAATGAATTGATTTCTCTCAAACCTAAAGACGTCAATCCAAAGACTGATAAAATAATCACCATCAAAGATGTGTAATTTTTTAACATTTGCCGGTGATATTTAATTATTTATCACCGGCAAATGTTAAATGAAAAAATCTAAAAAATTATCTGACCAAGAAGTTATTGATTATGTCACAAAAGAATTAGGAATGCCTAAAGATGTTTGTGTTTGTAAAGATTGTGAAAAAGTTGTTAGATGGAAAGATACAACTTTTAATTTTTTAACAACAGAACCCCGTTCAGGAGTTTATTCAAAATGGAATCAATTAAAGTGTTATAAACCTTCATTTATGACAGAACGAGAATATAATGGTAATGTATATCATCTTTCTTATTGTTATGAATGTGCATGTAAACATTTTGAAGAAATCCCTCAAAAAAAATTTCCTTTGAATCCTGCATCGAAACGTTCCAAATTTTTGTTTCAGATTTCTGATGAAGATTTTTCATCGTTGACCGAAAATGTTTGTCGAAGAACAAAGGAAAAATATATCGAAAAATTTGGAGAAATCGAAGGTCTTCGTAGATGGAATTGTTATTGTCAAAAACAATCAGAAACCAACACTTTTGAATACAAACAAAAAAAGTTTGGATGGACTAAAGAACAGTTTCAAAAGTTTAATAATTCAAGAGCGGTGACATTAGAGAATCTCGTTAAAAAATATGGAGAAGATGAAGGAATTCGAATATGGGAACAATATAAAGATAAGCAGAGAGAAAGTTGCTCCAAAAATTATTTTCTGAAAACTTATGGCGAAGAAGAAGGATTGCGAAAATGGAATAATTGGCAAGAACGAAAAACAAAATTTTATCGAATTTCAAATATTGCGAATGAATTCTTTTCTATGTTAGAAAAATATTTCAAAGGAAACGAAATTTATTCGTATATTATCAATTCGAAAGAATTTCGTGTTGATTGTTTTAATCTTGATTATTATGACAAAACCTTAAATATTGCTGTAGAATTCAATGGAGATTTTTGGCACGCTAATCCAAATAAAAATATCAATCCGGAACAATTTGAAAATAAATGCGGTTTGACAATTGAAGAAAAATGGGAAAAGGATAAAGTTAGAAATGAATTTATCGAATCTTACTTAAACACAAAAATTTTTGTGGTGTGGGAAAATGATTTCCGAAAAAATAAAGAAGAGTGTGCAAACAAGATAGTTTCGGATATTAACGAATATGTTAAATCCAATACATTTAAGAAATTATGAATTATAATATAGAAAATATTGCAGTCATTGAACAGATTGAGGATTTTCAAGACGAATATGTTTATGACCTTGAAGTCGAAGATACTCATACTTTTTTTGGTAATGATATCTTGATTCACAATTCCATTTATGTCGAGTTCGGTCGTTTTATTCGACAACTCAATATACCGGACGAAAAACAGACGGAGTTCGTTGTCAATCTATGGAATTACGGATGCGGACCTTATATGGAGAAGTGTTATGATGCTTATGCCAAGTATTACCAATGTAAGGAGAATCTTGAGGTCCTTGAGTTGGAGAAGGTGTGTCGAACGACTATTCTTTACGCAAAGAAGCATTATGCGATGGAAGAGGTATGGGAGGAACCCGGTGTTTATCTTCCTGATATGACTAATATCATTTACAAGGGTCTTGAAGTCATCCAAGGTTCGACTCCTCCTTATGCACGTAAGTGTCAGAAGGAAATGATTGAATTTGTTCTTCGGAATTATATGCACAGTGATGAGAAACCTGAGTTTACTGATTTGGTTTCTATGCTGAAGAAATTCAGGAAAGAGATGGAGGCTCAACCGGTTGATGAAATCGCAAAGAGTATGAATATCTCTGATTACGACAAATTTATATTGGAAGACAAAGGTCGTATCGTCATTGCGGTGAACGGACAGACTGGTAAACAGATGACGGTTCCTATCCATGTCCGTGCAAGTGCATATCACAATTATCTTTTGTACAAGAACAATCAGTATCTCAGTAAGTATCAGATTATCCGTTCCAAGGATAAGGTCAAGATGTACTACACAAAGACTAATAAAGATAATATTGATATCTTTGCGTATATTCCGGGAAGTTATCCTTATGAGTTTGCTCCTGCTATCGATTATGATTTGCAATTTGAGAAAACGATTTTGGAGCCTTTGAACCGTCTTATCGAGATTCTTGGATATCAGAGAATGACTTCTTCATTGGCATACACCGAGGAATTGTTCTAAAAATCGGGAAATAAGAAATGGGTTGGTAGTTACCAACCCATTTCAATTGATGGTCTTCGACCATCGAAGGGCGGTCTGTGACCGTAAGTGCCTTCGGCAAGTGCGCACCAAAGGTGCGCAAGTTAAACAGAAAATGCCGAAACTGGGCGAACCTTGCCGCTAAGGCTAACCTTAAAGTACCAGCCGTCGAGGAGGCCATTACAGAGGTCCAAGTCCCAGGCGCGCGTGGCACTGCTCTCAGTCGAGCTCCAGTACATAGGAACACCTTCGTCCCAGGTAGTAACGAACTTTTGTCCTCCGACAATCGATAATGCGTTCTGAATTTCTTCAAGATGGTTATAAATCAACCATAATTCACCGGAAGACGGTAAATACCAATTACGATTACCTTTATTATAATTCAAGCAATAATACGCCGCAGGAAAATCAGGTGAATTAAGTCTCCTACAATACATTTCACCGTTGAAATCAGATTCAGCATCTTCAATCTCTTCAACCGATTGATTAATCAATTCACGTTTTTCTGACCAAGTCAAATTTTCAGGAGAATCCTCTAAGGCAACCACAATTTTGTGGTCATCTTCAATGAATAGAATACCGACAACACCGTCATTATTCTTTGGATTCCAATCTTCAACACCCTTTACCCCAAGAGTCTCGTGAAGAATATAGACTCCATCCGGAACAAAAGCAGTATCAGCTTTTGTAGTCAGTTCATTATTTTTCTTGGAACGTATTTTACGAGTGAACGATTCGTCTATACCCAGAATCATACTGACTGATTCATCCAAAGATTTGCGTATCAGTTCTTTTTGTATTTTGGTTGATTTTAATTGTTTCATTAATCTTTCTGATAAAGATGTGTGTTTGCGAAATATTTATCGACATTTTACTATATAATTTAAAAACAGACTAACTCAAAAATCTTAATGTGGTATTACTACGGAAACAAGAGGTCTATAGTCCAAGACTACTATGCTCCTGAATACGACACTATCATAGAGCCTTTTTGCGGAGCTGCCCACTACAGTCTTTTTGGAGACCATTGGGAAAGGAAGGTGATTCTTGTCGACAAGTATCCTGTAGTTGCAAGGCTATGGAAATGGCTTGTGAAGGATGCGACTCCACAAGAGATATTGTCACTTCCTGATTTGAAGAAAGGAGATAAGGTCGATGATATCAGTTCTTTATGTGAAGAAGAACGTAATCTTATTGGATTTTTTATCAACCGAGGTGTTGCGACTCCGGCGCATACGGTCGCAAATTACAGTTCTTGGAACGAAAAGACACGACAGAGCATTGCGGACACCCTTCCCAAAATCAGGCATTGGGAAGTCATAGAAGGAAGTTACGAGGACGTTCCCAACCAACCTGCCACTTGGTTCATAGACTCTCCTTATCAGTATGGAGGAGAACATTACAAGTGTCCGAACAAAGACATAGATTTCGCCAAACTTGCGGAATGGTGCAAGAGTCGTGAAGGACAGGTAATAGTTTGTGAGAACACAAAAGCCGATTGGCTTCCTTTCCGACCATTAGTCAAGATGAGCGGACAGAAACACGACACGGTGGAAGCTATTTGGACCAATAAAAAATATGTAGAAGAATTATTCTGAATGGAAAAGAAATTTGATTTGAAGGAAGTCCTTGACTTGAGTCCTGAAAAGATTAGGGAATTCATCGGACTTGGAAAGGAAAACTTTGAATTGTATCAAAAAGACTTTCAAGAGTTTATCGAAAGGAATTCGTCTCCCATCGAGGAAAAAGACCCACAGATGTACGTTATTCTGTATGTGTGGGCGAGTTCCATGATTTTCAATGCGACAAGATTGGGTAACGTTGACTATCTGTTTGTCAATTCGAATACATTCAAGAAGATGAATGATAGTATGGGACCGGAAGAAGGTGAGTATGGAAAACCTTGTGATACTAAATGGAAGTTCGGACGCCGTCTTTATACATGTTCGGTCATTATCTGTGATGAACTGGAAGACAACGAGTTCCTTTTTGGTTACATGCAACGCACCGAATTCAGTTTTTTCAGAAACGAAGAAGGTAAACTCTATATGAAAATCAAGACTCCTGAGGAACAAAACAACCTTGAGAAGGAGAGATTCATTGACCTGAAATTTCAAATGTAAAACAAATTATACAATGAGTGAAAAGAAAGATGTCCTTGAAGTAAAGGATGATATTAAGACAACGGCAACAGAATCTCCCACAGAGCAGTCAGAGACATGTGGATGTCAGTGTGGATGTGAATGTGAAGATGAGGGTTGTTGTGAATGCGAGGGTGATATTGAATACGGTTTGCCCGGTCAATGTGTTTGTGCCGAGAATGGTGAGGAACAAGTCGAGGATGAGGAAGATAATCCTATTTCACCTGAAGAACTGAAACTAAAGAAAGACCAAGAAGAACTGGATAAACTGAATAAGTTATTTGATAAGGCGATGGATATCTGCATCCATGTCCACAGTGGTCAGACAGACCTTGCAGGTTTTGATTATACGGAGCATCCTATTCGTGTGTCGTCAAAGGCACTGAAGTACAATTTTGATTATATTTTGTCCAAACCGATGCGATTGAAAGTCATCATCGCAAGTCTTTTGCACGATGTCATCGAGGACAGTATGATTCAACCTGAACAACTCGAAGAGATTTTCGGCAAGGATATTGCAGATGCCGTTGTTTCTGTCAGCCGTAACGAAAATGAAGACTATATGGATTATGTCAATCGTGCGGCAGAGAATCCGATTGGAAAATGGGTCAAGTATTTCGATTTGCAGGATAACCTTGACATCTCAAGATTTGCCCGTAATCCTAATTATGAGTTTACAGACAAAGACCTCCGTCGACTGAACAAATATGCGAAGGCTTACAGATACCTTGCGAAAGAACTTGGAACCAATGATATTATTTTCGGAGAGAGTCTGTAAATAAACTGTAGTAAAATGACCTATTGGTATTTTTAAAAAGTGTTAAATTAAAGGTTTTATTCGATTTTTACTGAAGAAATATTTGGTAGTGTCGGATAAAACCTTTAATTTTGCATCAAAATTTAACATCAAACAATTCGATACAATGAAAAAGTTTTTATTTTTATCCATCGTGGTTTTTGCTATGACCGTTGTCGGATGCACATCACAACCGAGAGATATCAACAAACCTAATAAGGTCATGATGGACAAACTTCCTTGTGGCAGTGTTTATGAATTCAAATACAAAGGTCATGACTACATCAATTTTTCGGACGGACTTGGCGATTTTAGCACAGATGGATATGTTCATTCTCCGGATTGTTCCAACGAGAACTGTGTTAAAATGAGAACTTGGTTTAAGGAAAAACAGAAAGAAGGAGGTGAATATGTTGGATATTAAACTCAACGAGGAACAAATTTCGAAAATAAAGATTATATCCAAAGAATATTCCGAGCTTGGAAAAAGATATCATGATTTGATTAAGGATATTAAGAAAGAATTGAATGTTCCTGAAAAATATCCTATTCTTGGTTTTCTTTATTATAGTGTTATCGAAGGAAGATTCGATAATCGTAAAAAAGTTGAGAAATGCCGACTCGCTTATCTTGACGGTTATCGTTTTCGCCGCTTTGATGATATTTCAATATCGGAATATTTTGAATTCAACCCTGTGTTTAGGGCTGTCTCTAAAGACGGTAAACCGGGCAATTGCATCGAAAGGATGTTCTTGAACGACGTCGATTTCGAGCCTTTTGACGGCACAATTGAAGAGGCTCGCAAGATTCTGAAAGAAGCAAAGAAAAGTTCAACCTCTAAAAACAAACAGAAATGAAATTTCACAAGTATCCGCAAGAAGAGCCGGAAGGAAACTTATACAACAAGAACAACTTCCTTTGCAAAGTCCTTTATTCTGTAAAGGATGAAAAAGAAAGAAAGGTAGTACACGAGTGCGAATTATACAGTATTGGTCATTGGGAAGACGGACATTGGAATTCCCACATTGCCTATCAAAAAAGAGATGATGACGGTCTTCTTGTTGAATGTAAAGTTATTGGATGGATTGAAATCGAGTCGGAGATTGACGAGGACAGTAGTTCGTTTTGTGGTTTGTAAATTTTGGTAAATGATAATATATTTGGAGGAAATTCTTACCGATTATAAAAAATCTTAAAACTTTCTCAAGTATTTGGTATTTTCAAGAAATTGTCTTAACTTTGCATCAAAATAAACGATTTATGGAAAATTCTATTACATTCAAGCCAAAATACAAAGTCGGAGACACAGTCTATGCAGTTCTTTGGAAATCTGAGGTAGAGGAAGATTTTTGTTACTACAAAGATAATGAGTTGCGAGTCTATCCTAAGAAAATAGTTGCATTACGGTATTTTCAAAGCACTGAGACTTCGTCAATCAATTACTTTCTCGAAGGACTGACTTCTTATGAAGGTGAGAACTGGTTTGATGAAAATCCGGTAGAATATTACGTTGACCAAGGTATTTTCGAGACAGAGGAAGACGCAAAAGAACATCTCCGTAAGTATAACGAATGGTATCATTCGGATGATGAAAATAACGAAGAATCTAACGACTGAAGATAATAGATATTTTTATGTACAACGTAATTTACTATCTGAACAACATTGAATTACTGAAGGTTATAGACCTTACAGTCGAACACAAAGAACCATCCAAAGAAACAACTGAAGATAGAAAGTCTTTCTATAAATTCTATGAACCTTTGAATCAGTCTCGGGAATATATTCTTTCGAGTCCGATTCATTGCGATGTTTATGGAAAGAAATTCGAATTGCCTATGTCTGTCAGAAATGTCACTTTGGTAAATTCCGAGGATTGTTTCTATGAAAACGTTGAGTTCACTTCAGAAGGTCTTCCGACCAAAGTACAGATACTACAGGACTATGGGAACCATGAAGGAGTGTTGGTCGGTCCGGATGAAATCGCCATCAACGAGAATTTGATTATGGTCGGAAATTATCTTGACAACGAATCTTTCGGATGGTTTGACGGTTATCTTGGTTTTTTCGTAAGGTTTCAGTCGATGCTGTGTTTTTACAAGATTCTGAAACATCCTGAGTTGGATTTCAGCGAGATTCGAGACAAGAGACCGTTTAATACTGTATGGTACGTTAAGAAAGACGATGTAATGCCGTCAGTCAAAGAGGACAGTCGTATTCATGTCAGAGGCGTTCTTGATTTTATTCAAGACAAAAAATCTGAAGAATTTGATGTGTCTTTGGAAGGGTTGCGGATAAAAGATGTTTACAACATATCCTTCGTTGAATCTTCTTTGATGTATTACCATAGAGGTTTATTGAATATTCCTTTTATAGGCAACAGGGCTTTCACGACAGTTCATTATGATTGGTCGGGCGATGATGAAATCAAAAGTACCGATGTTTGTGTCCATGATTGGTTTTTCGGTACCCATACAGAAGGTGGAGAATACGAGCCGGAATCAGTCCTCGAATACTATCCTGTCAAGATTTCATCGGTAAACCATTATGAAGTCTCCACTTCTGATGGAGAAATTTATGGATTTGAGGACATTCGACCTATAATTCTTACACAAGATATTCTGACGGAAAATCTCAAAGGTATCAGTGACGATGTCTACGAGAATATCGTGGATATCACCAAGAATTTCACGACTATCAAATACGTTCATCAGTTACAGAGATTACTCAGTTTATTCGGAGAGAAAGAACGAGCCGAGAATTTCAAGATACCTGAGAACAGTCAACTCATTTTCAAAAATTCTTAATCAAATGAACAATATAGACATCAAAAAATTAGCTGATGATGGACAAGTTTTTTCGGAAGTTCTCATGGATTCTCCAAACAAAATAGGAGATTTGGTGTTGTTGGACTCAGATGGAAAGAAGTTTTTCTTGGATATTCATCATTTCTTCAAGATAACCTCTGATTATCAGATTGAAGGAGTTGTCGGAAAAATTAACGAAGACGGTTCCTGTCGTATGTATACCACATTCGACCTTGCGAAAATGGCTGAATGTGACTATGACTTGGAGACTTTCAGACTTCATTATCAGTTATTGGGAATGTAAAAAGATGAAAGAGAGAAAATTGACAGATTATGAGAAATCCAAAGCAGAGAAGGAATTTTGTTTCTATCATTGCAAAGGATTTCGTGATACAAAAAGATGTTTCTGTGATTCTAAATGCAAAGATGCTCAGGAATTTATCCAATTTCTTGATTACATAGTCGTAAAAACGAAAGAAGATGAAACTGAAAAATCGAATCAGAATGAATCAGTAACAAAAACTGGAAATTCAGAATTATAATCGGTTAAGTTATAATAGAAAGAAATAGATTTCTAAAATATCCTTAAGCAAAGTAATTTATGAGCAATAATTTTGAACCGTGTGCAGAAATGCAGTCATCAAGGAATGGAGTAGAATTCCCAGAGTATTCTCTCATTCCTGATAATTTTTGGCCAAAAGAATCCACCGACAACCGTTCGTCTGGAAAATATCCGTATTGGAGAGATATGCCTTGGAAAGACGCGGATTATAATGAAGAGAACAAGAAACTAATTGTTGATGCTGTCGAGCAGTTCAAGAAAACATATCCTGATTATGTCGGTGATGTTCTTGAATCGGATTTGTTCTGGGGAGAATTCGGAACATATTCAATGTTGGTTGAAGAATCTATAAAACGTCGTGACTATGTTCTTGAAACTGATTATAAGTCTTGGGTTGAAGTTAAGAAACACTTGAAGAATTTTGATGTTTATATCCGTTTCAATATTCTTTCTGGTTTAATGGAACTTCCTGAAATTTACTTTAACCTGAAATATTCTGATGGTTATTCATGTAATGTCGAATATGATGATTACGCTCAACAGGAAATTGAAAAAGTTTGGTCTAAATACCAACCAGAAAAGTCAACTTCAGGTGAAAAGAAACCAGTTTCTCGAAATAGTGATGAATTGCTGAGGCAGTGGAGAAAACATGGATATAAAGAATGGAATGATAAACAAGTTCAGATGATTAGAGAAGGTCACGGAAAATATATTCTCAAATATCAGGGAAGGGATGTCTGCGGAACAAGAAAGTCCGTAGAGAAGAGAAATGGAGAATATGTGATACATGATAATCATTATTAAAACGAAAGAAGATGACAGATGAAGTACTAAAAAAGATTCTTGATATTGACGGTAAGGTTGAAATACCTTTTATCGTCATGAAAAGTCTGCGGAAAGTCCGAGGATTCAAAGTTGGAGATGTCATTACCTTTGACGGTAATATTCCGTTGAACATGAAATTCAAGTTCAATTCTTTACCTCCAGGAGGACGGAAAGTTTATCTTAACAAAGAAGAAGTCCTTAATAATGAATGGGTATTCATTGGTTCCGGTAGTGATGTTTATGGCAACACTTATTATAAGTTCAAATGTTGTCAGAGAATTGACAATAAACCGATGACATTTAAGGTATACGGTTTAAGAACATCTCGTATGGAGATAACAATTACCGCACTTCCAAAGTCTATACGTTTTCTCGGATTTTCCGAATATTTGGACTTCGATGACCTTCTTGGTTTACCTGAAGATTTCAGTGACAGAGACGTTATTCTCTCTCCATCTTTTCAAGGAAGAGTGTTCTTTAAGGCAATCGATAACTGTTACGTTTTATCGGAACAATACAAAAGAGTTTGTGCGTCTGATAATGAAAAAGGTAAAATCGGGTAAGACGGTGAATATGAATAATTGTTGCCTAAAAATAAGTATAATTAAGTAATATGGTAAAATACCTCGGTACCCATAATTCCGGTACATCATCAAAATTAGTTTGGTGGCAATGGCCATTTGGTTATTTGTTAAATTTAACATCTAGATGTCAAAATTTATCTATTGAGGACCAATTAAAAAATTTTGTTCGAATCTTTAATATTCAAGTAACCTATTACAAAAACGAATGGGTATTTTCTCATGGTATTTGTATTTATACAGGTAAAATGTATGATGCAATATCAAAAATGGTTCAATACGCAACACCAGAATTTCCAGTGTATTTTCAATTGTTCTTAGATAAAAACTTCTTATTAGGTCAAAATAAGGAAGAATTTAGAAAGATGGTTGCAAATCTTAATAATGAACTTAAAGATACAAATGTTTATATGTTATATGCATATATAGAAGGCACAGATGAATATCCATATAGAAGCGATATTAAATTGAACGATTCTGAACATTATTGGACTACTTCATGGGCGGCGGACAATGCGAAATCTTGGATTGATAATCTTCCATTACCTAAAAGACATGCAAAAATATATAATGAGAAATACATGGAAGAAAACCAAGCAGATTATTTAATGCTTGATTTTATTGAAATTGGTAAATCATTTTATAAATGCATGTGATATCTCCGCAAATCTTGATGATAATCAAAGAAACTTATTTTTGAAAGCCTGAAATAAAAACATGGGAGAAAATTTATTAACACCTTCTGGTGTCAATCCGATTGCATCATCAAAGGATGGTTGGAGTTTTACGTTCAATAATAACAAACATGCCAAGAATAATGAACATTCCATTTCGGATAATGTTCTTTCTACGGATGTCTCAACACTTAATTTTGAATCAATCCACAATGTCAGGTTGATGAAAAAATTTCAGAAAGACCTTGACAAGTTCGCGACTGAATGGGAAGGTAAGATAAATTCTGAAAAGACAAGAAAGGAAATCTCCGAGAAGGTCACGGAATTAGTAGACAATGTGTTGTCTGAACAAGAATTCTGCAAGGATGTCACATTATCATACGAACCGAAAAAACTGCCGAGAAAAACTAAGAAAGGAGGCAAGACCAAGAAGAACACCAAATGGAGACGTGAATATCTCAGGGTGATGAGGCATTATCCGACTTATATCTTAAAGAATGCGAAACTTGTTCCTGTTTGCGATGAGAATTATCAAGAAAATACAAAAGATTCTTTGTGTATTTCCATGCAAATAGAATCAGACACCATAGAAACCGTTTTCAAGTCATGAGAGCTTTTATCCAATGTAGTCCTTTGACAAAGTTGCCGTTCAATCCTAATGTCTTCAATGCTTATTACGGATTGGAGAAAATGGGGTTCGAATGTGTATTCTTCAGTGGTTACGACGAACTTGATGCCAATTATCATTCGAAGTCGGAAATCATTGTCGGAGGTATTGAGATGATTCGGAGAAGACTCTCGCATTTCGGTATAGAGGTACCGATGGTCGATTATCCTGAAGAACTCCGACCTTATCTGAAAAGGAACATCGAAAAATCTACTATAAACACTATCGCAAACCAACCTTCACGTTGGCCCATATTCGTGAAGTCCGTTGAACAGAAAAGGCTCACAGGTAAAGTCATTCGTTCCATTTCTGATTTAGTCGGTTGCGGTTGTTGTGACGAGGATTATGAGGTCTATGTATCCGAACCTTTGAACATGGTTGCTGAATGGAGGATATTTGTCCGATACGGAAAAGTGCTTGATGCGAAACTCTATAAAGGAGATTGGTCCGCACACTATGATGCGGATGTCATTAAATCCGCAATAGAGGATTACAAGACCGCAACAGACGCATACGGCATCGATTTCGCAGTCACCGACAAAAGAGATACTGTTTTGATTGAAGTTAATGACGGTTTTGCGCTTGGAAGTTACGGTATGCCTTTCTGGAACTATTCGAAATTCCTCTTGACAAGATGGGCGCAGATGACCGATACGGTTGATGAGTTTTGGTACTTATAGTTTGATTTCGTTAAATTAAAATCAAGTTTATTTAAATGTTAGCATTTATTACACTTTGTATATCTGTATTATTTTTCTGTCTTTTGATGATTTATCTGATAGATGAAGATATCAGGAAATTCGTAAATTATTCCTTCATTTCTAAATACAATTATTTGGAAATGAAAAATTCGAATCGATGTGTACCAGTCTGTACGGATTGTCATAGAATGGAAATGAAATTCAAAAAGATTGAGAAATTAGATGGTTTTTCGGATACTTTCTTTTATGTTTTTGAATGTCCAAGATGCAAAGGTACGAAAATTCTTAATAAAAAAGGATACGACAGATATGAAAAGGAAATGAATAAAAGGGAATATGACAAAAGTCTTAGAAATGAATATAATTCTTTTTTCAGTATAAGACCTATGAGTCAAATGGAGTATATCGATTGGGCAAATTTTAGTAGTAATATAATCTCTACTATACGAAAAACATCAAAGCCACAATCGGAACGAATTGAGATGTATACAGAATTATTGACGTCTCTTGTATCTAAATCTCAGGAGATTGAAAACGATAAAACCAATTCATCTATTTAGAAAACCGTGTGGCGATTTCAAATATAAATCCTTTTCCTGATATATAATTTGAAAGACAATTTAAGTTATTTTCATGGAAAAGGATTTTTCATGCCAGAATGATACACAGTCGCAACAACCTCAAGAGAAACCTTTTGACGAAAGGCTTGCCGATTATCGAGAAGACTGGACAAAGATAGTCATAGACCTTACCCATAAGATGAAGGAGATTCACACATTGGAGAACATGATGAACGAGGTCTATATCAGAAGACAGGAATGTGTGGAACATATTGCGAAGATGCAGACCGTACTTGCCATTATCTCAAACAAATACAACAAGGAAAAGGTTGCAAGATTCAACAATTACAAGATGAACTCTCAATTACGTTACACATCCGATTCTGCAATCAATACTCAAGTTGACGTGGACCTTGGAGACATGGTTTTCAACATCAATGTTTTGAAAAGTCATCTGAAGGCAATGGACGAGACTCTTGTGACAATCAACGACATCATATACGGTATCCATGACCGCATACAGCTTTACTCAATCATAAACGGCTTGAAATTCTGATGGACAAGAAAGATATAAACGAGTCTTATATCCAAAAACGACTTCTTTTTGGTTGGAAATCCACTCACCAGTATGTAATGGAGAATCTGTATGTTTTTGAATGGGAATCTGACTTTTTGTTGAAGACCAAGAGTGGTTATTGGTACGAGGCTGAAATCAAGATTTCGTTGTCGGATTTCAAGGCAGATTTCAAAAAGAAGGAGAAACATCAGATACTCGAAAACGGTTTCAAAATCTGGAAATCTTGGAAATACAATCCTCTGACAAAAGAGAAGATAGAATACAACAAAGAAATCAAAACGAAAAGACCTAATTATTTTACATACGCAGTTCCTTGGTATTTGGAAGAGCAAGTCAAACCTCTCCTTCCAAAATATGCAGGATTGTTAGTATTGGATGAAAATGGTTATATACTGAGAGAATCCGTAAAGCCTCCTAAACTGCATTCCGAGAAATATTCGGACGAATCATTGAGACTGACCGAGAAATTCTATTATAATTGGAGGACTTGTCGACAAGACAAGATGATGGTTTCAAAAAATCATAATGATACGATTAAGTATCTAAGGAACAAAATTTCATTGATGGAAGCGGAATTCAAGGCACAGACAGGTTTTGATTTCAGTGAAGTCTTGTAAGGAAAGGTTTTGGGCATATATGTCCGAAACCTTTTGCATAAATAACCTAACTTGTAACTTTGCATGAAATGAAAAAAAGAAAATCTGTTGACGTTATATAACCAATTCGGAAGTCCGTTGTTGGAATCCTTCGTTGGAAAAACCACAAGAAAAAGACCGACTGAAATCATCGATGATTTGGATTCGGAAGTATTCGCTTATGTCCCTGATGAAGATATCTTGTGAAGATTCGTCATCAACAACGGCAAACGTGCCGAAAGTCGTATCCGTCTCGAATTTCCTTTTGATGTGGACTTTGGAGACAAGAGTCTTGATACACATTATGATGTAAAGGGTGTAGGTCTCGAAACTTGGGAATCCATATATGCTGACGATGAATTCTTTTCCGTCAATGACACTAATGTCTATGCGACTTGGTTATGTTCTGACTGGAGAATGGAAACCAATGTCTACAAGAATTTCTATACAGAACTCTCCAAGGACCAACAGAGAGAAATAATGGCATCTTTGAACACCAACAGAAGAATGGAAGGTTTACCTCCATTGAAATCTTCGAAAGACTTTTTGTCCGAAAGTATGGTCAGGAAGATAACATCAAAGAAGAAAACAGATATTCTCAACGATAATGATTTTCAGATGTTCGAGGATTTCAAGTCAATGAACCGTTATATTGAAGAGAAGTCAGGGTCTTACGGCATTGAATCATTCAAGGAAGAAAATGATTTTGGTAATAAGCGATATTGGGGATATTATAAGACTCTTTTTTCATCTGATATCAAAGAGTATTGTTACACTGACAAATTTGGAAACACTGTCGGATTATGGATTGCCGATACTAATGGATATATAGAGGAAGAATGCCTTGAGGATGATTATTCAGAGACCGAGGTACCTGACGGTATATTTTTGGAAATGTGGATTAACTCCGGTGAAGATACCACGAAATACATGATTATCGACCCTGATTTCAAGAACATCGAATGTCAGATGGTGCCCTATAAATTTATTTCCTACAAAGATATCAACATGAGATTCATGGATAAATTGATGAGATTTATAAAATCATTTGAGAATTATTTCCGTGTCAACTATAACGAGACTTCGATATTGGAACGAAACGGACAGGAAATGGAACCTTCGAGCTCGAATCTTGACAATTTGCTCACATCCGAAATGTTTCCCGAAATTTCAAGAAACGTCTGAATTCGGTTTTGGACAAGATTGTAAAAAAGATAAATATCCAAAGAAATTCTTATTTCATTCAAAATGTCGAATTTAATCATAAAGAACAGGACTGTCAATGCGCTCAAGCTCAATGAGAGTGTGGATGAGTCCGGACAAAAGAAATATTTTTTTGAAGGTCCTTTCACCATCTGTGGAGTAAAGAACCGTAACGAAAGAATCTATGACGAGGAAGAGGTTCTCAAGCATCTTTCTTATCTTCGTGAGAAAATCAAGAAAGAAGGATGTATCCTTGGAGAGCTTGACCACCCTGAGGGTCGTTTCGAGATTTATCTTCAGGACGTTTCCCATAAGATTACCGACCTTTGGTATGTTCCTGAAAAGAAAACGGTGATGGGAAGACTTGAATTGATGCCTACCGACAAAGGTCGGACAATGATGGCTATGGTCGATGCCGGATGCCCTCTTTATGTTTCATCAAGAGCTGCCGGAACAGTCGGTGCGGACAGTCACGTTTCTATTCAGCAGATATTCACCTATGACATTGTCGCAACTCCCGGTTTCGAGCAATGCAAGCTTGAGATGGTATCGGAATCTATGAAGAATCAGGTAAAGTCTTTCATTAACGAATCCATCAACGCTCAGAAAAAAGCCGAGGATGGTAAATTCAACAAAGCAACAAAATACGGTATCTTGGACGAAAATGTAGAGATTATCGAGACTGATTCCAAGATTCCTGAATTCGATGGAAAAAACACATCTGAAAATATAGATATGGACAAATTGACGACACCGCTTGTCGAAGATATACAGGTAAAGGTTTCTGCCGATAAAGCAAAAGAGCTTGGTCTGAAGATTGACGGAAAAGGCTCGGAAGACAATTCCGAATTCTCCGCAGACGATATCATCGACATCATTCCGACTTATGCGGAGCAGGACCCCAACGAGATTATGGACATCCAACCTGAATTTCAAAGTGCGGATGCTGCCGCTCAGAACACTGAAGGTCAGACAGAGACGCAAGGAGCTCAACCTGAAAACAACTCGGAAGAAGAAAATCCATTCATGATGGAATCTTGCGGGAACAAGAAAAAGAAGAAACCTGCAAAGAAGGAATCCAAGAAAGAGGAATATTCAGAAGAAAAAGACCTTGACGAGAATAACGAATGTGATGGAGAAGAGTGCCAAAACAAAAAAAATTGCCAAGGAAACAATTGTAACAATGATAATGAAAGTTGTTGCGAATGTGATGACAAAACTGTGGAAACGCTCAAGAAACAGAAGAAATCCGTAAAGGAATCTGCAAGCAACTCCATTGAATATTATCAAGGTATTCTTGAGGAACGTCGTATCAAGATGCAAATCAAGCAGTCTATCGTAGAACACTATCCATTTTCGATTTCTCTCTCTGAGTCCAATTTTGACAAATTCGCTCAACTAAGCGAAGATGACAAGAAGGCTTGCGCACAGTATATTTTCGAGAACGAAATCTACGACATCCGTTCCATCAACGAGCAGTTCATGAGACCGTTGTTTGACAGAATCAACGAACAGAAGAACTATATCAGACTTGCCGACAAATCTGACCTCGAACTCTACAACATGGCACCTCGTAGTCTGAAAGAGCATATCGACTATCTTGCCAAGATGTTCATTCTTGAGACCAAATCTGACGTGGATGAGTTCTGGTCAAGGACCGGTATCCGCAACATGGCAAAGAACAATATCAGTAACGAGACATTTGTTCAGAATTACAACGAGAAGATGTCCGAGACCGTTCAGGATGACGATTTCTTTTTCGGAATCCCAAAAATCTAAGAGATGATACAATCTAAAGAAAGAAATTACTGACATTCAAATACGATGACAAAGAATGAAGCGCTGAATTTGGTCAATGAAAGTCTGATTGACCAAGATACAAAATTCACAAGAGAGATTAACGCTCTCTTCAATCAGAAAGAGACTATCGAGCTCCTTCAGAAGGCTTACGACCTTTCGGATGACAATGCCAAGGCAAGTCTTATGGATGCGACCGAACAACAGTTCCTTGACAAGTTCGCAAAGGATAACGGTTCAGGAGACGACAAGGAGAAGAAAACTGATGATGATTCGGAGAAGGATGATGACTTCTTGTCGGACGGTTCAGGTCTTGATGACCTCGACGACGAGGATGGCTCTGAGGATGATGGCTCTGAGGATGATGGTTCCGATGAAGATTTCGGCACGGATGACAATCAAGGAAACTCTTCGGACAACAGCAATCCGTTCGAGACTTCTTTCGGAGGTGATTCAAATCCTTTTGAATCCATAGCAACGAAGAAGTCAATGAAATCTCTCAACGAATCCACGAAGACTCAGAAGAGGTTCCTCAAAAAGAAACATAAATAACTCAAATACAATAGAAATTTGATTATGGAGAAACGATTCGTTATGTTGGAAGAAGGATTTCAATCCGATGCAAGTCTTGACCTTGACGGAAAACTTTGCGAGGAACATTACAGTAAATGCGTAAACGAAAACTACGACGTAAATGAATTGACAGGTCGGTTGAAGGGCATCGAGTCTCAAACCCCTACAGGTTTACGTTAAATGATACAAAAAAGAGGAAACCAAACACAAGGTTTCCTCTTTTTGTTTATGATTTGAATTTAATTCTTTTGAATATAATTTCCTGTTCTTCTTGGTCGAGTTCCTTGAAAGGAAATTCGCAATCATAATAATTTACATAGTCTCCTGTAGGTGCAAATGCCACATAAAGACTACTGTCTTCTTTATCATAGTCAAGTCTCACCGGCATTCCTTCCATCATTTCATCAAAACCATCTACATAGAAAGGCATTTCCTTACAGAATAATGGCTTTCCGATTTCTATGATTTCTATAGAGATAGTGGATTTGTCTTCCTCAACATCATTTTCAATATTTCCGTTGAGAAGACTGTCAATAATTATCTTCTCCTTATCGTACAATTTGTCTGCGGACGTCCTTACTTCCTCCTCGGATTTTGATGAAGTCTTTTTTGTAAAAGATTCATTCATGTTATCGAAATCAATATTAAGGCAATCGAGTATCTTTCTTTGTTGTTCAGTTGTCAATATCTCGAAATCAATGTATATTTCTTCCAAATTATCGTCATATTGATATTCTTCATTTTCAGGAAGACATACCGCATGGAGAAAATCATTGTTGGAATCGTATTCCAATTTATAAGGCAACGCTTTGTCCCTGATATGACCATCAGTTGAAGGGAAATCGTATTCCTCGGAAGTTATGAAAGGGACCGCATGCTCATCTTCATAATAGATGTACCAATAACCGTCTCCTAAATCTTCCACATTTTTTAATCTTCCATCATTCAACGCATCCACAATAAGAGTCTTGATATCGAATATCGTATTAATCGCACTATACAATACATTTTTTCTGTTCTTCTTTGCGGTCTTGTGTGTAAACGATTCCTTTACTCCAAAAGCTTTTTTGATATCCCTTACGACCATCTCATAATTAGGTCTTTCATATATCTTTGAGATTTCCGTTCCTCCTGTAATGATGTCCATATACAACGGAGAATAAGTCCTTATGACTTTCTGTAAGACCATGAACTGTGATTCTGTCGGATACTTTCCGATGTCTATACTGTGGTCAAGAATACGGATATTTCCCATTCTGATGAAATCAAACGTTCCTTTGACTCCATTTATTGCCGTACATTGGTTGTGCTCGGCAGGTGTATAGACAACCATACCGTTGGTCAGTATGAAACCTCGGCAACCTTCATAGAACTTTCCGTATGAAAGTACTTTCATCGCACGGTCGTTGACTTGCTCGTTGTCGTTCAAATCAAGTTCCTCGTCATCATACAGACAGGAAATTTCCAATTTGCCTTTACCTGATTTCTTGCAATCATTGATGATGATTCTCGCAACTTTTTCATCGAAAGCATCTTCCAAATCATCATAATAGTAGTCTTCGCATTTTACTTGGTGAAAAGTCTCGTTGTCAAAGAATTCCACCTCGAATCTTACATTATCCTGAATGTATTCCTCAAGAGTTTCGGCAGAATCTTCCAAAGACTCCTCCTCAAGATATTCGTGATATTCATCCTCGTCAAAATCCCAAGAATATTCAATCATCCCATAATCATTGAGTTCTTCGTAAGATTCATTGAGACGTTGCAGTTCACTTGATTTGGGTTTTACGGATTCGTTCTTTCTTGCGACTTCGATGAACTTGTCAGGGTCTTTGATTGTATTCTTCTCTTTTGCGTCCTGTATCATCTTGAAGAATTCAACTTGACCTTTACTGAGAAAGAACGGACAATCTTTCAAATAAACATTGACTCCGTAATCGCCAACTTCCGGAGTTTCCTGATTGTCGGAATTTCGATGGTCATGGAAAATATTCTCTTTCTTCGGCTTGATTTCGCCTTTTGGAGAAACATCCAAGGTTTCCGTAAGATTGATATTCTTGATGTTCAATTCATCAAACGTTAACAGTATACAGATACACGCCTCTATTTGTTCTTCTTTGTTAAGGTCTGAACAAAAAGAGTGGTCGTTTTCTTCATTCTTGACTCCAAATTCATCTTCATAGAATTCTTTGAATAAAACGTCACGAATGACAGGAATTTCAGAAACCTCGTACCAATCCTTTCCTTCTTCCTGTTCATCACACCACACATCATTCCATTGAGACTCGTATACAAACTTCGCCCATGTATAAAGATGTCCGCTTTCGAACAAGTCTTCCCATTTCTGTGTCTCTTTCAACTTAATGACAAATTCACACCTGTCATCATCGAAAGAAATCCATTCAGAAGTGTTCCAATGCTTGTTGAATATATTGGTTATGACTTGCGCAATCTGCATAGGAGTCTTTTCCGACAAAATCTGTCGATAAGTCTCCAATACGACATCTTCGGATTGTTGGTCGAGTCTTTTGTCGAAATCCTTTACCTTTGATGTTTTCTTGGTAAAGGATTCTTTCAGGTACTTTATGTTTGATTTCATTTTTGCCATCTTATCTGTCTTCTCGGAACATGTTATACCGAGCGTAATCAATTTCATCTTTATCAAGGCATTCCTGCGAGGCTTTTGACATGTCCTTATAATAACCGTTAGGCATTTCTATATCATCTTCAGATTGCCTCATGGGATGTTCTTCTCCAAGTATCTTCTCGATACGCCGGTTACGAATGTCAATATCCTTGAGTTTTTTGAAATTTCCATTCGTAAATAATGCACTGAATGCACTTGCGTGATAATAATGACCGTACTGTTTCTCATATCCGCATATATTACGCACGACATAAGAAACAGATTTGGGAAGGAAGTCACCATAACCACCTTCCCTTAGTCTTTTGCATATCTGTCTTATACTGATAAGGTCTTTCATCTTTATTGAATGTCAATTTATGCGAGTCCTTCTCCGGCATCCATACCTCCACCGGCATCGCCCATCATGTCACCGCCTCCCATATCGGAAGT